>Ga0265293_10003467_pt1 | contig 29265 bp, 25 predicted proteins | sample Munlanlewell138R_FD_192505 | JGI IMG/M metagenome (GOLD analysis project Ga0265293, IMG submission 192505) | Leachate microbial communities from a municipal landfill in Southern Ontario, Canada - Leachate well 138R | ecosystem: Engineered > Solid waste > Landfill > Unclassified | place: Canada... | reverse complement strand
CCGCTAAACCTTGAGTAAAATGTTTTAGCCAAAGAAGAATAAGACCCTGAAGGTGTCTCTTTCATCATTTTATTGTAGGTATGGGTAACTTTATCAGCATCGCCTAACGAAGCGTAAGCCTTCATGAGACAGAATAATGCTTCGGATTTTTCTTCTGCTGTAAGTTTATTTATTAAAATACTTTCATATGTTTTAACAGCATTTTCATAATCTTCACTTTCTAAAAAACAGTCCCCAAGCATAAACATAGACAAATTCCGCTGTTTACCTTTGTCAGAAAGTGATGTAGCTTTTCTGAGAAGCGTAACGGCCTTTTTAAGGTTTCCTGTGTTTCTTTGTTTAAGGGCTTCTGACATGAGATTTGTTGCTTCAATTGATGCAAACACGACTCCGTTGTATGCAACTGCAATAAGTAATATAATAATCTTTGAATTTATTTTAAAGCCCATAAACTCCAGTTTCCCGGCAAACTAACCCCAGCCAGCCCAAGCCGGCGACTGACAAAAAATATATGCCAACAGAAGAAAGAATAATCACGCTAAGTATACACGTATAATAAAAATCATTCAAATACTTAAACAAATATGTTTCAACAACAACAAACAAATTCGGAGCATAAGTTTTTTGATTTGTCTTTAATGCTGTTGAATTTTGAAAAACTTTTTGTCCTTCTTTATTTTTAATTATTTTTTGGCAAAATGCAGTGGGTTCATTTTTATTTAAGCCATAATAATCGAAACCGTTAACTTGATTTTTTACTTTTGTTTTATCTGCACTGCCTACTATTATTCCGTTTTTGTCTAAGTATGTTATTTCAAAAAAATCATTGTTTCGATTCGCGGTTTCTGACAAAAAACTCATATCTGCAAAAGCTGTCAAACAACCTACTGTCTCTCTTTCTTCGTCTCTTAAGGGAACTGCTGTCCACCAAAAAGGATCACCCTTTTTATTGTAACAGACTTCGCCTCCGAAAAATGAAAAACCTTTCATGATGTGCTTTATATCTTTATCTGAGTTGCATATCACCGAATCTATATTATAAGATGCCACTTCTTCTCCGGTTTTATCTTTAATTATTAAGGACTTTATACTTCCGCTATCAACCCCCATTGCCAAAACTCGAATTGTTAAATCGGGATTATTAGGAAGGCTTTTCGATAAAAACACAAATTTGTCAACAAACTCTGCAAATACCTCAGACAGGTTAAAAATAAAACCGGAAGTCTCTTTAATAGATTCTATTATTCCAAAAACTGATTTATAATCAAAAGCAGCGCCGGAGCTGTAAAAACTTTCGACTTCTTCTTGTGTTCCGTCTAAAAACGAATCTTCGTCATAAAAAGAAAGTATTTTATAAACAAGTCTTTCAGATGCTCTAGGCAAATCTTTCAGATAATCGAAAGTTTCGTTCCAGTCAGATATATAATTAAATAAAAGAGAAATTTCTACTTCTAATGATGCAGCGAAAACATCGGTATTTTCTTTGTATTCTTCAAGTATTTTTTTTACAAAACCCGACTTTCTAATTTTATATATCTCGCTTTTTTTTGCCAGCAGTGTTATTTCGTTTCTTATTCCCGCAAAATAATTAGATGCTGATTCAGAAGCAAGATTAAGTATTGTTTCGGTTGAAGAAGCCAAGTTGTTTTTGAGAATCATTTCGGGCATTTGGTAAATTTTATAAGCGGTAAGCAAACAAATGATTCCCAAAAAGCTCATTATAATGGGCTTTACAAACATTTTTAAACTTTTTTTATTTTTTTTCATTTTAGGTATAAAGTTTTGGGTCAATTGTGTCGATATTGAAAATAGACAGGGAAGATTATCGCAAGGTTATCCAGAAGAACAGGAGGTTCTATATATGCTTTGCCCACAATGCAGTGCTCCAATGGTACGTAAGTCACATTCCGGCCAACACACATCATATTTCACCTTAAACTGCAATCATTGCAAGTTTGTTATCTTTTATCGCGGCAGATTCGCGAATTTCGATGAATACTAAGATTAACTTATAATCTGATTCAAAAGCAAGTTTGAAATTTAATAAAAAAAAGTTAGGGATATAATTTTAAAGCTTGTTAACGAAATTAAGGTAATATTGATTATGCACAATTTTCTGTGTAAAAAAAAACGGCGTATAAACGCCGTTTTTCATTTAGCTTAGTTTTCGTGATAGAAAAAATCTATACATATTGCAGCTGCAATAGAAATTAAAAGCATGTTTTCATCTGTATTCGACATTTCAACTTCGTAATCATCGGCTGAAGTGAGCAAATGCTTTGCGATACCCATAAACTTGTGTTTAATTGCAGAAATTGTCTCACCGCTTCCTGATGTAAAAACAAAATTTCTGAAACGCCAATCGCTTTTAATATGACCTATAATTTGCCCTTTTTCATCTTCCACATAAATTAAGGGTTTAATAAGAGAAAAAGCTTGTTTAAACACACATAATATTTTCCCGTTTGCATCTCTTACCGTGAATGCAGATCTAAAGAAAGAGGCCGGTTGATACAGATCAAGAATTTTATCACCGTCACAGTTTTTCAATGTCAAACTGGTCGGCAACAAAGATTTATCAATAAACATTTTGGCAACTTTTTGGGCAGTAGTAACATGTTCTTCAACAACCGCCATTCCGCAACCTGTTTCAGCATCTGTTACCAAATAAGATTCATTCAGGCTGGTTGCTCCCACAGCCTCTTGAATCATAATCTTTTTTTTAAAGGCTAATGATGTCATTATTCTCTCCTTACCATACTCTTACTTTGGTATCAGAAGACCACTCTATTGGCTCTATACCGTTGTTTGTAGCCATATCCAGCATATCTGCGTAGACATCGGTAGACAAGGCTTTCTTAATTTGTTTAACATCGGGAATGTTTCCGGGTCTGAGGCCTACTGATGCAAAATCTGATTTCCATGAATTTTTCGTGTTTACATCTTTTGTATGTTGCCAAGAGGCTCTCATTAAATACCAGCTGTAATGAAAACTTTCTAAAGCTAATCTTTCTTCTTCTTCGAGTGATGCAAAAGCAATTTTTACTCTTGTTTCAATCATGTCTATTGCTTTTTCATTTGGCCAAATTGGGTTATCGGGTCTTGATATAAAAGCTAAATATTCGGCAAAAGCTTCTATTGCTTGTCTTGTTACATTAAAACTGCCCTGAATCACAACCGGTCTTTGTGAATCGTTTTGCAACATCAAAAACTGTCTTGCCGCAGGGTCATCTTTAAGATCTATACTGCCGGCAACATATTCTTTTTCAAGCATGGCTCTGACAGATTCTTGGTCTGCTTCATCAAGCAAATTCAGAGATTTTACCAGTTCAATAACTTCAATAAAATTTTCTCGTTCCTCTTGCTCCATTGAAGCTGTTTCATTTTTAATGGCTTCAAAAAATACTTCTTTTTGTTTTAGGGTCATTCTGGTTCCGAGAATGAATTCAATAATCCTGATGTGCCCGTCAACCGCTTCACCGGTAATTTCAGGAAATCCGCTAACTACTACCTGATCGTTTAGACCGTTGTTAATATCTGCTGCCTTGGCTACAGAAAAACTCAATACGCACAAAAAAATCGAAAAGCACAAAAGCATAATCTTTTTCATTTAATAATCTCCACCCTATAAAGTATAATCGCAAGTACATAATAGCCACTTTATTAAACAAGGTCAACTATTTGCCTTTAAAAAGTGAGATTACCTTCTGTTTTATTGCTTATCAGGATCAACAAATCTTTTTACTCTCTCGAATTCATCTATAAAAGCTTTATCATTTTTAAGCATTTTATTAATTTTTTCGCAAGAATGCATAACTGTTGTATGATCACGGCCGCCAAATTTTTCTCCGATTTGATTAAGAGAGGAATCCGTATAAAGCTGACAAAGCCTCATTGCAATTTGTCTCGGTAAAACTAAATTTTGCGATCGTCTTTTTCCTATTAATTCGTCTTCAGAGATTTCATAAAACTCGCAAACTCTTTTTTGTATCCATGAAATGCTGATTTTACCGTCTGCGTTTTCTTTAACAAGATCTTTAAGCACTTGGTCAATCAAATCTTTGCTTACCGGCTTATTTACGACTCCGGCGTAAACCAAAACGGTATTGAAAGCACCTTCAAGAGCTCTTATATGAGAATTAACCCCTTGAGCTAAATACATTATAACCTCGTCGGGTATGTTAACCATGGCCTGATCTGCGTATTTTTTTAAGATTGCCGCTCTCATTTCGAGGTCAGGCGGTTGAATATCCACAACGACCCCCATAGCAAACCTCGACGACAATCTGTTTTCCATGCCATGAATTTTATCAGGCGCTGTATCAGATGTTAAAACAATTTGTTTCTTTTTTTGAAACAATTCATTAAATGTATGAAAAAATTCCTCTTGTGTTTGTTCTTTACCTTTAAAAAACTGCACATCATCTATAAGCAGCAAGTCGATTTTTCTGTATTTTTCTCTGAACGCTTCGGTTTTTTTATCTTTTAAAGAATAAATAAACTCATTTATAAAGACTTCAGAAGAGACGTAAGCTATTTTCGCTTTAGAATTGTTCTTAATTAAATCTTGCCCAATTGCTTGAATCAAATGAGTTTTACCCAATCCCACGCCGCCATATATAAAAACCGGGTTATGCAAGTTTCCGGGATTTTTGCTTACAGCCTGACAAACCGCGTGAGCAAACTTATTACTTGCACCGACAACGAATGAGTCGAAGGTATATTTGCTGTTAAACATTCCGTCGGCTTTTGATTGTGTTTTGGTTTCGGGTTTTACGGTTTCTTTTTTATCTTTTTCAAGTTTTTCCATTGAAGGCAATACAGGTTGACAGGGAATTTGCGTATCAGATTTTCCTGCTTTAACAAGCATTTTAAATTTCAATGCCGGTTTTTCTTTTTGTAAAACCTTGTTTATTTTGTCCTCGAAATGTGTCTTAACCAAAGTTATACAAAACGAGTTCATGGCTTCCAACACAAGTTCATCGTTCTCTATTTTGAGAGGCTTGACTGAATTTAACAAAGTCACAAATTTTGATTTTGATGTTCCGCTATCGCTTTCTTTTATCTCTGACGTAATTTTTTCCCACAAAGTTTCGACAGCCATCATATGTACATTGCCTCGCTAGAATTAGTGTACAACCGCAAAACAAAAGAAATACCTTGAAAAAGCTTTTATTGAGCCGTTGGATTGTCGAATAATATCAGACAAAAATTTAAATCGCAAGTTTTTTTAATACTAAAGTTTTGATAACCCGGTGGAAAACTAAGTGGAAAAAGTGTGGATAAATTGTTAATAACTCATAAACCTGAACAAACAACAACAAATGTGGATAAACTGTGGAAAACATATTAAGTTAAGCACAAGGTTTTACACACAGGAAAAATCAGTCATAAAAGGTTGTACACATAGTTTTCCACATATCCACCGAGCATACTATTAATACTGCTATCTTTTATTAATTAATAATTAATGTACATTAATAATAAGCTTTGTGTAAAAGACAAAACAAACAAAAACAGACAAATCTTTATTTTTCAAAACAATCGTGTTATACTTTGCAAACAAAATTACGAACACTCAGTGGGACTCTTTAAGGAAACAAACAACAAAATGCAAACAGAAACAAACAACAAAATTGTAGATGAAGTAACTGAAATTATCAAGTTTATGGGGCAAAACAAACTGGCAGAATTAGAGCTTGAAACAGAAGCTTTTAGTATGAAGCTGAGAAAACATGGCGATATCGTTTATCATACTTCATTTGAGCCTGTTATGCCATCTAAGAGCGTGAATTTTATTGATTCTGCACCTGTTTCAAAAACAGTTTCCTCTGACAATACTCAAAAAAGCGTAACGGCTTCGAGTGAGTCTGTTGATGCCAATCTTAAAAAAGTTGTTGCTCCGATGGCCGGCACTTTTTATTCTTCACCATCGCCAAGTGCGGCGCCTTTTGTTAAAGAAGGGGATTTTATTTCTGTTGGGCAAACTATTTGCATAGTAGAAGCCATGAAAATGATGAATGAAATTCAAACAGACAAAGCCGGAAAAATCGTTTCGATTCTTGGTGAAAACGGTCAGCCCATAGAAAAAGGCGCTGTTTTGATATTGGTTGAATAAGGAAAGCAAACATGGAAAAGTTTGATCTTATAGTTATCGGCGGCGGTCCCGGCGGTTACCCATTAGCCCTGAGAGAAGCTTCAAAAGGCAAAAAAATTGCTCTTGTTGAAAGCGAATCCGAATTAGGCGGAACTTGTTTAAATTGGGGTTGCATACCGACAAAATCTTTATTGGCCTCGGCCGCTACTTTTAGATCACTTAAAAAAGCTTCTGAGTTTGGTCTTTCTTGTGATAATCCGTCTTTTGATTGGCAGAAAATTTTAAAGCGTAAAAACGATATAACTTTGCAACTTCGTCAGGGCATATTAAAACTGCTTGAAAATAAAGGTGTAACTATTTTTAAAGGTAAAGCTGTTCTTAATAAAAACAAAATTGTAAAAATATCCGGTTACGAAGAGCCTGTAACAGCAGACAAAGTTTGTTTATGTGTCGGTTCTGTTCCGTTTGTTCCTCCTGTTTTTCCTGTAAATCGTGATATTTTTTGGACCAGCAACGAGGCATTGATCGCCGATAAGGTTCCAGAAAGCCTTCTTATAGTCGGCGGCGGCGTAATCGGGACAGAACTGGGACAAGTATTTTGCGAATTTGGAAGCAAGGTTTGTATAGTTGAAATGTTGCCTCAAATATTAACAGGTCTTGACAGTGCTGTAGCTAAGCGTTTGACTCCTGTTTTCAAAAAGGGCGGGCTTGAAATATTAACGGGCAAAAAGGTTGAATCTCTTACAGAAGTTGACGGTCGTGCAAAAGCTGTAATAGACGGTAAGGAAAGAACATTTGAAAAGGTTCTTATTTCAGTCGGCCGTCGCGTTAATATGAGTTTTGCTCAAGGCAGCGATATTGAATTAGAGTTAGAACGCGGCTTAATAAAGGTTGATGATTTTTACCGGACAAGCGAACCCGGTGTTTATGCATTAGGCGATGCTATAAAAGGTCCTATGCTTGCACATAAGGCAAGTTATGATGCCATGATTTTGTCAAACCAGTGGAATGAATGCGAAGACAGCAAAAAAATAAAAGCCGATTATTCTTTGGTTCCGTCTTGCGTTTACACTCACCCCGAAATAGCATGGGTCGGCAAAAACGAAGACAACCTTAAAGAATTAAACATTGAATACAAAACAGGCCGAAGCATGTTTTCTGCAAACGGCAAAGCTCTTACGGCCGGCGAAGGTGAAGGGCAGGTTAAAGTTCTTCTTTCTGCGGATGACAAACTTTTGGGTGCTGTTATTTGGGGCCCTGAAGCCGGTAACATAATAAACGAAGCAACAATTTTGGCCGGATTCAAACTTAGCTGCGAAGAATACGGAATGTTGATACACCCGCATCCCACTCTTTCAGAAGCATTTTCGGAAGCGGTTGAGAATGCAAGAGGTTTAGGTGTTCATTGATTGAATAATATTGGTTATATAAATTTGCCGCGTTGGCGCGATTATTTGCAAAGTAGGCTTATAGAGCTTGATTTGCGTGATATGATTACTTTTCCGGTATTGGGTAAAGAAAGTGTCGACGCTCCCTGGAGAACCTTAGAACAAGAAGAATTCTATTCTTATGCCAAAAAAGTATTACATTTTGCCGACGGTAAAAGGCTTGAGAAAATTGATCGTCAGGTTATAACCACAGATTCTGAGTTTGCCGTTTCGAGGCTTTACGAAGGAAAATACAAGGATACATTTTTTAGCGGGGCAATCGGAAGTACTTTTTCTTTCAACAAAATAGTATGCGCAAAGCATTTGGTTTCTAAGCCTGTTAAAATGCTTGTGCAAAACGATGCGGTTATAAGTTACATACTTTCTCGTGTCGAATATGGCAAAAAAAGTTTGGAAGAAGCTATTTACGAATCTCAATGGGAAAAAATTTCTGACGAAAAGCCTTTTAAAAATTTACACGGCATAGTTTCTCGTAACAGGTTTATTTTACAAACGGCCGAAATTTTTGGGGTATTGCTTCCCTTTGAGAGTATTTATACCGCAGGCATCAACAATATAGATTCCGAAGACGTAAAAATTGCGCATGAGCTTGGGTTTTCCATAAGATTACTTGGAATAGCAGAAAAGAGCGGCGAAAAATTTAACGCTTCCGTTGAACCTTGTCTTATTCCGAAAGCTTATTTATTGGCTCAGGCGAGGGGCGGTTCAGAAATTATTTATGTTAAAACAGACGATGGTTTATCTCAGGTTTATGGTTGTCCCGGCACGTCTAATGACAGCTGTATTAATGGTATGTTATACGATTTGTATGATTTATCCGAGTCTTCGTGCAAAAAGGATTTGCGTTTGTTAGATGAAAGTGAATTAGGCGAATTTGCGGATAATTTTTACATACGTTTTGAGTTAAAGAATATAACTTCTGTTTTGTCTTCTGTTTTGAGGTGTTTTGACGAGTTTAAAATCAATCTTTTGCAGGTAAATATAATTTCGGAACCAATAGACAATAACGGTAACTTTACTGTGGTTGCGGTTGCTCAAAGCACAACGCGAAAGCATTTGAGCAGTTTGGTTTCAGAAGTTTCGGCGAATATAAAAGGTTCGGTTGTGAAGTCATATTTTAGGTATATCAATCGTGCTTAACAGTAACGGCAAGAATCACCATGTTTGCTAACGGCGAGGTACTTATCCAAAAATATGGCGGATCTTCTATGGGTTCTGCAGAGCGCATAAGAAAAGCTGCCGCAAGAATAGCCAAAAGAGCTTTTAAAGGGTATCCCATGGTTGTTGTTGTTTCTGCTATGGGCGACACAACCGATGATTTGATTTCGCTTATGGGCAGTATAACTTCGAATCCGTCGAGGCGCGAGTTAGATTCCGTAATGGCCACCGGCGAAATAGTAAGCGCTTCTTTAATGGCATGCGCACTTTCTGATCTGGGTATCAAGGCCAAGTCTTACAACGCTTTTAATCTGGGGCTTTACACCGAACTGCAGGGCGAAGATTATAATATTGTTGATATAGGGCGCAAACAAGAGCTGTGTGATTTTTTACGTAACGGCGAAAAGGGTAATGTTGCTGTTGTTGCCGGTTTTCAGGGTATTACCCGAGAAGGAGACTTTACTACTCTGGGAAGGGGCGGCTCTGATTTGACAGCTGTTGTCATGGCACGCGCACTCGGTCAGAAGGTTTGTGAAAAATATACAGACGAAGACGGAATTTATACAGCTGACCCGCGAATATTGCCTGATGCTTCAAAGGTTTGGCATTTGAATTATTCAGAAATGCTTGAGCTTGCAAAGTCAGGTAACGGTATATTGCACCCTCGGGCTATTTCTACCGCAAAAGAATCGGAAATTAGAATTCACGTTCGCTCAAGCTTCAGTAAAGAAGAAGGCAGCGTTATAGGACCGGACGGCGATCGTCTTATTCCCATAAAAAGTATTACGCTTAAAAAGCGAGACAACGATACAACTGCGATAAGTGTTGTTGGCAGCGGGCTTGCAGAAGATTCGGCATTAGTTCAAAAACTGATAGCAGCGTCTGCCGGCGAGTGGGTTAAGCAAGTTAATCATTTTGGTATAAGATTAGAGATTTTGGTTGATTCGAATTTTGCTTTGAGCGCGATTTCAACTTTGCACAGTTTTGTGGTTGAAGTGCAGCAATAGAATTAAAAGATTTGCCCATAGCAAAAAAGCATAAAACCCGAAGAAAACGTAGTTTTTGGCTGCAAAAATTAAAGGTGTTTGCAGTATTGCAGCGATAAATAGGGTTGTTTTAGCGGTTTTAGAGTTTGTTTTATATAGTGCGGCCACAATCAAGAAGGGTAAATAGACGAAATAGTGTGGCCATGAAGTGTTAAAAAAGAGCGGTATGAGTAAAAATGTTGCAGCCGCTGTAAAGGGGCAGAAGTTATTGTCGTTTTTTTGCCTGAAATACTTGAAAAAGAATGCGAAACAAACAGACAAAGATAAAATTGAAAGTATTCCTCGCGCCGCGCCTGAGGCTTCTATGCCCGTCAGTCTTATGATTGTGTTCGGCAGGTAGTGAGAGTTTATTGAGTAAGTTACCCAGTCAGAGGCGTAGGTGATTTCGTCAAATACAGCTTTAAATATTAAAAAAGTTTTATCAATGCCAAGTATGTATATCGGTAAGATCAAACCTAAAACAATTAGCATCACAATTACTTTTGAAAGATATAGGTATTTTTTTTGAGCAAGATAATAAATTAGTGCAATAGCGGCGTAGTATTTGCATAAAATTGCGACTGTTAAAAATAGTGCCGAGAGCCATTCATGTTTTTTTTCAAACAGAAAAATTGAATAAAATGCGCAAAAAGTTATGAATATGCTTAGTTGTCCCCATTTTAAATTGTTATACACAGGAAAAGAGAACATCATTAAAGTTATATAAGCATAATAAGCGGACATTTTTTGTGTTTTTTTTGCCAAATAAACAGCCGGAATAAAAATAAGTAATAAAAGCGTCAGAAGTTGGAACGCATGCCAGTATGTCAATGATTCTCGAATATCGGATGTTGTCAGGGTGTTTATGAGCAGTGCGCAAGTCGGAGTATAAAAGAAGCCTTCTAATATTGGTTTATCAGTGAAAATACCCCTTGCGGAAGGGTAATAATAAGCGACATAATCTTCGTATAATACTGATGGTTTATCAGTATTGCTTATCATTTTAATTAGTCCTTCGGGGTAAAGGGTTAAAACAGTCAAAGCTAAAACGATAATTAAAAATGAGAAAAAGGCGGTTTTTATTAAGAAAAATTTGTTTGGTTTAATATCGCTCATAGGGAAATGATAATTCATAATTAAATCTTTGGCAATAAGGGTTGAAATATAATTGTAAGTTTTATGGGGTTGTGATACTTTTAGCGCATGTATCCAATATTATTTCAAATAGGTTCAATTAAAATAGGCAGTTACGGTATTTTGTTAGCCACGGCTTTTTTGACCGGTTTTTTGCTGGTTAATCGTCAATTCAAAAAAAACGGCTGTGACATAGATTTGGCATGGGATTTACATTTTTTGGCTATATTTGGCGGCCTTGTCGGCTCACGAATAATGTTTATTCTTGAAAACTTCAAAGATTTTATGAGCGATCCTATGTCAATGATTTTCAGTACAACCGGATTTAGCGTGCTCGGCGGTTATGTAATGGCTTTTGGTTTATGCGCGTGGCGTGTACGCAAGTCAGATGAAGGATTTTTCAAGCTTGCAGATTTATATGCTCCGGGATTGGCTGTGGGTTATTGTATCGGGCGTTTGGGTTGTATTGCGGCCGGCGACGGTTGTTACGGCATTCCTTGCGATTTGCCATGGGCCATGTCTTTTCCGAACGGTGTGGTTTCGACATTAAGTTCTTCAAACGAAGTTTTGTCAGAACTTTACATGAAGATGAATCCCGGCAAACTTTTACCGGCAGATATAAGTGTTCATCCGACCCCTCTTTATGAATCTTTATCGACTTTTGTATTACTTATGATGCTTTTGTTCTGTAAATGGAACATTGGTTCGGGCGGCAGATTCGGGCTATTTTTAACCTGGTTTGGCGTATCGAGATTTTTCGTAGAATTTATAAGGCTTAATCCGTTTGATTATTTTGGCATGAGCTCAAGTCAGTTAGTATCAATATTATTTGTTATTTCCGGAGTAATAATTTTGTTAACCTCAAAACATAGAAAAGAGCATTTGCAATGACCTTAGTATTGGTTAGAGAAATCGTTCAAGACCAAGATTTGACAATTCTTGCCGGAAGAGACGGTCTCGATCGCAAAATAATATCGGCAGAGGTTCACAGACCGGGACTGGAATTAGCGGGCTTTTTTGAACATTTTGGTTATGAGCGGGTAATTCTGTTGGGTCGAACCGAGTTAGCTTATTTGGGCGAGCAAAGTGGCGAAACTCGTAAAGTACGATTACGCCAACTATTGTTTTTTAATATTCCCTGCATCATCATCACAGATGATCTGCTTGTTTCTGACGATCTGGTTGAGCTTTGCGAAAAGAAAAACATTTCTTTGCTTCGCACTGCCGTTAGGGCCGGAGAGTTTGTTTATCAGCTTTCCAGTTATTTGCACAATCGTTTTGCACCTCGAAAAAGCGTTCACGGAGTTTTTGTCGAAGTATACGGTGTCGGAATTTTGATTATGGGGCCGTCGGGAATAGGCAAAAGTGAGTGCGCGCTGGAATTGGTCAAACGCGGTCATCGATTGGTTGCGGACGATGCTGTTCAGCTAATGAAGATAAGCGATTCAAAAATATTGGGTTCTCCCGACGACATGATTCGTCACCACATGGAGATTCGAGGTTTGGGTATAATTGACATCAGGTCTCTTTTTGGTATTGCAGCCACAGCAGATGAGAAGTCGGTCGATATGATAATCAACCTAGAGAAGTGGGATGATCAAAAAGAATATGACCGATTAGGTATATTTCAAAAGACCGCTCGTTTGATAAAAGTTGAGATTCCTTCTACTACCATACCCGTTCGCGAGGGCCGTAATTTAGCTGTTGTAATTGAAACGGCCGCCATGAATTTTTATCTAAGGCGCATGGGTATTATGAGTGCCGAGAATTTTTCAAAGAAGCTTCGCGCTAAGGTTGCCGGAGAGTTTTAATGTTTTTATTTTTGCGCCGAAAACTGCACTATCAAATCAGAGCCCGCCGGTGGGTGTTTTTTTTGATTATCGGTTTGGTTATGATGTGTTTCGGTGTAATAATAACTGCTTTAAGCGCAATAATTCTTTTTCCGGCCGGTTTGGAAACGGTAAGAAGTTTTCATCCTGTTGCTTTGGGCATTACTGCTTTAACGGCATTTTTATTTAGTTATTATTGGTTTTCGTTAGGTTTAAAAGTTGCATTTGATATTCTCGACATACGTGATCATTCAATTTCTACCAAGATTCGTGAATTTGTTTTCAAGCGAGCTCACTCAGCCGAAAAGCTTTTTTCGGTTGCTGTTTTGGGTGGCGGAACAGGTTTAAGCTCATTGTTAAAGGGTATAAAAGAGCTGCCAATTGAATTAACTGCAATAGTAACCGTTACTGATGACGGCGGTTCATCGGGTCGTCTGAGAAAAGAACTTCAGATTTTACCTCCCGGGGATATCCGCAACTGTTTGGTAGCTCTTTCTCGTTCGGAAAGCATGCTTTCAAAGCTTTTTCAGTATCGTTTTGGCGAGGGTGGCGAAATTGAAGGTCATAGTTTCGGTAATTTGTTTATCGCGGCAATGACCGGAATTTTAGGCGATTTTAGCAGTGCGGTTCGCGAGGTCAGCAATATTTTGGCTATAAAGGGTCATGTTATCCCTGTCACAAACGACAATGTTCAGCTTGTTGCATCTTTTGAAGACGGTACAAGCGTAACCGGCGAAACTGCAATTTGTCTTGAAAAGAAGCGAATTACCAAAATGTGTTTGTTTCCTGATAGGCCTGCTCCGAACTTTGAGGCCTTAAGCGCTATTGACGATGCTAACATGATAATTTTGGGTCCCGGCAGTCTTTACACCAGTATAATTCCTAATTTGCTTGTTCCCGGGGTTGTAGATCACATAAACAATTCAGACTCGAAAGTGGTATATATTTGCAATGTAATGACTCAGCACGGAGAGACAGACTCATACAGTGCCGTTGACCATGTGTCAGCGATTTTAAACACTACGGGGCTTAAAAAAATAGATGTTGTAATAGTAAACTCACGTCGTGCTGCGAAGCCTTTGATGCAGAAATATGAAAACAAAAACCAGTTTTGGGTACCTCCGACGGTTAAAAAGATTGAAGATTTGGGAATACGAGTGGTTGCGACTGATTTACTTTCTGAATCAGACATGTTAAGGCATAATCCCATAGCTTTGGCCGGCGTTTTGATGATGTTGATAGGTGAAACAGAAGAACAGTGTATAACAAAAGAACAAAATATGATTTATTAACCACTGTCGGGCTGTTAAAAATGTCTTGTTGTGTTCAGTCTTTTTTAACAGGACTTTTAAAGGGAAGCCGGTTGCGTTTGTATGCAAAATTATCCGGTCGTGTTAAGCGACCGCTTCTTCGCATTATAAAGGGTTTTAAGTCAGATTTTTCGATTGATTTAACCTTAGTCGGTAAAAAAATATACGTAAGAGGGCTTGATATGCTCTTTTTACGTAAAAGATTCGTTGAGCGGGTGGGTAAGAATTCTATATTAAAAAGCCGGAAACATTGTTTGATAGCTTTTATTCAGGGTATGTTCATATCTTGCGGTTATATTCAGAATCCGGAGCAGGGTTATCATCTCGAGTTCAGGGTTAAGGGTCGTTGGAACTGCTCGGCTTTTAGGTATGTGAGCAGGGCATTAAATTTAAAGTTTGGGAGTTATGATACAAACGGCATAACATGTTTTTACATGAAAAACAGTCGCAGAATTTTGCGATTTCTAAATTTGGTTGGTCTTTTTGATAAGGCAGCAGAAGTATCAGAGCTGATGTCGGCGCGTAGTTTGGTTTCTATGGTAAATCGTCAGGTTAATTTTGAAACAGCGAATATTAATAAATCTATAAGTGCTGCCGAGCAGTGCATAGCAAACATTAAGGCATTGTTAGGTCTTGATAATCAGTCATTTTGGACGGAAAGCCTGTATTTGATGGCAGTAACTCGAATAAAGTTTCCGCATGACGGAATTGAAAAATTGGGCAAGAGATTTTCACCGTCTTTAAGTAAATCGGCGGTAAATCACAGATTAAGGCGAATAAACAGTCTATACACAGAATATTTTAATAAAAACGCCAACGAATTCAGCGATAAAAAGAAAGAAAATTCGTAATTTCAGACTGTGTTTTTATGCTCTTGACACTGGTTGTGCACTGTGTTAGTATGACCTTGAAATACACGGCAAGCGTGTCTATTCCTCATATCTCGGAGGCATTTTATGCAATTTGTAGTCAAAGGAAAAAATCTTCAGCTTACTGAGGCTCTCAAAGAATATGCTGAAAAGAAATTATCCACAATCGGAAAATACTTTGATCAAGTCGTCGAAGTAGACGTAACTCTTTCTGTAAAAGATTCTAAAGACACTTCAAAAAGCAAAGTTTGTGAAGTTACTGTATGGGCAAAGGCAGTTGGCAATCCAATTCACGGGCGTGCAGCATCGGAAGATCTCTACGCTTCAATCGACATGGTTGTTGAAAAGATTGAACGCCAGGTAAAAAAATACAAAGAAAAAATTACCGGCCGCAGAAGAAGCAATAAGGGTGCCGACAAACAAGCCACCCACTCAATTCTCTCTTTTGGCGATGATTTTGTAGCTAAGACCGAAAAAGATGAACCTGCTGAAGCCAGTCCGAAAATTGTAAGAAGCGGAACTTTCCCGATGCGTCCTATGTTCTCTGATGAAGCAGCAGAACAGTTAGAACTCTTCGGACAAGATTTCTTCGTATTTTCTAATGCCGAAACAAATAAGGTAAATGTTATTTATCGCAGAGGCGATGGTAACTTCGGACTGATAGAACCTGAAATCTGATTAAATCAGATAAGGAGTTATTTTGGAACTAAGCGAATTTATATCACCCAAGCTAACGAAATTAGAGCTTACTTCAACCACCAAGCTGGATGCCATAAAAGAATTGGTTGACATGCTTGATGTGGCAGGATATTTAACCGATTCGGATGCTTTTTTAAAGGCAGTTCTAGAAAGAGAAAAAGTAGGTTCAACCGGAATCGGCAAGGGTATTGCTATTCCTCACTCAAGAGCAGCTACCGTTCGTGATGTCGTTGTGGCAGTCGGCAGGTCTGCATCGGGGATAGAATTTGATGCCCTTGATAATCGTCCGGTAAACTTGGTTTTTCTGATTGCAGCGCCAATAGAGTCTGGCGGATTATATCTCAAGGCTTTGGCAAGGCTTTCCAGATTGCTTCGCTACCAAGAGTTCCGAAATCGGCTTATGGAAGCCAATTCGGTTGAAGAAATAACAAAAATAATTTCAGCCGAAGAGAAATAAACGAATATTTCAGGCAAGCTGCCTGGAACATTTAAACTGTAAGAAACAAAGGGCGCGAACCTGTCTTTGAGGTCGCGCTTTCTATTTTTGAAAGGGGTTCGAAATATGTTCGGATGGCTTTATAAGCTCATACGATTTTTTATTCCCGATTTTAACTCTCGTGAGTTATCAAGATTAGAGATAACTCTCAATGAAGTTAATGATATTGAAGATCGATTTGTCAAAATGTCTGACACCGAGTTGTCGGGTATGACCGAAAAATTTCGGCGCAGACTTTTTGAGGGCGAACCCTTAGACAATATAAAAGCAGAAGCTTTTGCCACGGTCAGAGAAGCTGCTAAGCGTGTTTTGAATATGCGTCATTACGATGTTCAGATATTAGGCGGTCTTTCTTTGCACGAAGGCAGGATTGTAGAAATGAAAACGGGCGAAGGTAAAACTCTCGTAGCAACCCTTCCCTTGTATCTGAATGCTTTAGAGCTTAATCCCAAGTGGGTTGATTTGGCCAAGAAAAAGGGCAAAAATGCTTTTGAGCCGATATTTGACGATGTGACCGGTTTGATGGTTCCTGTTGGTCGTGGAGCTCTTTTGGTAACGGTGAACGATTATTTGGCAAGCCGTGACTCGGCTTGGATGGGTAAAATATTTGAATTTTTGGGCATGAGTGTCGGTTTAAACATTCATGGTTTAGATGCAGAAGAAAAGCGTGATGCCTACGCTTCAGACATAACCTACGGCACTAATAACGAGTTTGGTTTTGATTATTTACGCGATAACATGGCTTTGAGCTTGGCTGACTGTGTTCAGCGCAGTGAATACAATTATGCAATTGTGGACGAAGTTGACTCGATTTTGATAGATGAGGCTCGAACTCCTTTGATTATTTCGGGGCCGGCAGAAAAAGCGACTTCTTTATATTTCAAGTTTGCTCAGATTGCTCGTGAAATGAAGCCGGAAGAAGATTATACTATTGATGAAAAAAATAACGGTGTGTCTGTCGCCGAATCGGGTATAGCAAAAGTTGAAAGATTGCTTGGCATTGAGAATTTGTATGATGATAAAAATATGGACAGCGTTCATCACATGCAAAATGCTTTAAAGGCGAAGCATTTTTTTCATAAAGACAAAGAATATATTGTAAGGCCTCGTGAAGACGGTCGCGGTCAAGAGGTTGTCATTGTAGATGAATTTACGGGCCGATTAATGTTCGGAAGACGTTATTCAGACGGGTTGCATCAGGCAATTGAAGCAAAAGAAGGGGTTCCGATACAGCAAGAGAACCAAACTTTGGCTTCTATTACTTTCCAGAATTATTTCAGGCTTTATCGAAAGCTTGCCGGTATGACGGGTACAGCCGAAACCGAAGCCAAAGAATTTAATGAGATTTATAAATGCGAAGTTGTTGTTATTCCGCCTAATAAGCCTTGTGTAAGAAAAGACATGGCCGATGTCATTTATAAAACCGTCAAAGAAAAATTTGAAGCCATTGTAAATAACATAATTGAGATACATGAGCGCAAGCAGCCTGTTTTGGTAGGTACAATTTCTATCGAAAAGAGTGAGTTGATTGCGGCTATGCTTCGCAAGCGCGGCATTGAATGCCGTGTTCTAAATGCAAAATATCACGAAAAAGAAGCTGAGATTGTAGCTCAGGCCGGCAGAGAGGGTGCTATAACCATAGCAACAAATATGGCCGGTCGCGGTACTGACATTTTGTTGGGCGGCAACCCTGAAATGCTTGCCAGAGAAGAAGTCGGGCAAGATGAAGGTGCTGCGTACGAAGCGGCTTTGGCAAAATATAAAAATCTTTGCGAAGCTGAGAAAAAGCGTGTAATCGAAGCGGGCGGTCTGTTTATTTTAGGCACCGAGCGACACGAGTCGAGGCGAATTGACAACCAGCTCAGAGGCCGTGCAGGGCGTCAGGGCGACATGGGTTGCAGTCAGTTCTATTTATCGTTAGAGGATGATTTGATGCGTTTGTTCGGTTCGGTAAACATAGCATCATGGATGGAAAAGCTTGGCTGGGAAGAAGGGGAACCTATTGAACACCCCTGGATAACCAGATCAATCGAGAGCGCGCAGCGTAAAGTCGAGTCTCATCACTTTGACATGCGAAAACATGTATTGAAGTATGACGACGTTATGAATCAACAAAGAACAGTCATTTATCAGGAACGCAGAAAGGCTCTCGAGCAGGAAAAAATCGAAGATGATGTGTTTAACATGATCGAAGATGTTATTCAGGGCATGGTTGATTTATTTATTAACTCTGAAATCAATCCTGACGAATACGACTATGAAGGTTTGGCAGAGGGTGTAAACAGAATATTCCCAATAAGTTGTGTCGGTGGTAAGCTAAATAATAAAGACGGTAAAAAACCTGAATCCGGACAGCTTTGCACCTATGCAAAAGATGAGTTAATCGAAGAATTAAACAAACGAGTTATTGAAAAGCTTGAAGAGAAGCGCAAAGAAATCGGCAATGAAGGCTTTTGGCAGATGCAGAAGTTTTTGTTGTTGCAAATTGTAGATACAAAATGGAAAGACCATTTGCATAATATGGACAATCTGCAAGACGGTATTCACCTTAGAAGCTGGGGTCAACGAGACCCGTTGGTTGAATACAAGCTTGAAGGATTTCAGATGTTTGAGAACATGATCGAAGGCATAAAAGAAGATATGCTTTATTACTTGTTCAGAGTAACGTATTCAAGGGCCGAAGAGCGTGAAGCTCAAGAAAAGCACGAACAGGAAATGGTTTACAATCGTAGCGGAGAAGGCGAAGATGTTCCAAAATCACCTGCAAGAGCAGAAGAAACTACGGACAGAAATGCACCTTGTCCATGCGGCAGCGGCAAAAAGTTCAAGAAATGCTGCGGCCGGTAGAGGTTTATTTATAAAAGGCAAAGCAAAGCTTGGCGTGTCTCTTGTAGAGATTATGGTCGCTTTGACTATTTTGTCAATGCTTGCTTTGCCCGGTTTCATGTTTTTATTTGAGTATTTAAGAGGCGGTTCAGAGCTTGGTGATTACCACCAGGTTTTAAATTTGCTTGAGAAGAAACTTGAACTGGCCTGTGCTTTGGATTTTTCTTCTATTCCTGTCGGTGAAAGCGGCGATAAGCTCATAGAAGGGGCGAATGGGCGCAGTGTTGATTTACGCCCTTCCGAAATATCAAAGAATTTAGTTCAATTTAAGATGAAAGTAGAAGTTTTGCCCCTCGGGTTTTCGGCAATTTCAGACCCGGTTTCAAGGGAGCTACAGCGTGCTCGGGCTGAAAATTCTTATAAAAAGATTGAAGTGTTTGCCCAATGGGGAAAAAACGGCAGGCACAAATTAAACCTTTTGACATATAAGGCAGATTTGTGAGCAAACTTATTAAAACAAAGCGAAACAGCGGAATGGCGTTAGGGGTCATCTTGTGTTTGACCGCTTGTTTTGGTATATGGATAACCTCGATTTCGTGGAGTATGATGAATTCGAGAAGCAGTTATCAAAAGATGCTGAAAAATCGTAAGGCGTATTTTATGGCACGTGGCGGTATGGAACATTTAATGTTAAAATTGAAGGTAATGCAGCGGCATTCACCTCAAAGTATGCGTGTATTAGAAAATGCAGATGAAAAAGAAAAGAAAATGTTGTACAATGCGTTTTTAGAAGATATAGCGGTGCCGCCCGATGTAAGCTTTTCGGGTAACATAGCAAAATATCGGGTAACGGATTTTAACTTGGAATCCGTAGACTTAGAACATTCTCGTTTGACTGTAAATGTTGGTGTAACGGGAATTTATGAAGGACAAGAAAACAAAATCAGCAGACTGATGAGAATAAGTCGCTGAAATTCAGGAGAAAATGCGTGGAATACGAAGTAGTAGAAAAAATTCGTGCACTAAAAACGCGGCTTTCCGGTATCGGGAGCCATCTTTGACTTACCCAATAAAAGGTTAGAAATTGAAGAATTAGAATCTTCGACTTTGAATCCGAATTTTTGGGAAGACAGAGCGCGTGCTCTTTCGATTACTCAGAAAATTGCCGAGCTTAAAAAAGCTTGCGACAGTTATGAATCTGTCAACAAAGATTTTAGCGATACGACAGAATTAATGGAATTAATGGAAGCCGAAGGCGACGAGGCTGCGTTTAACGATTTATTTGCTCAATTAGATACTATTGAGGCTTCAATAGATAAGTTAGAGCTGATGACCTTTTTATCAGAGCCTTATGATATGTCAGACACATATCTTTCGATTAAGCCGGGTGCAGGCGGCACCGAGTCATCAGACTGGGCATCGATGTTATTCAGAATGTATCAGCGTTACATCGAAAAAGCCGGGTTTCAATGTGAAATTCTTGATTTACAGGAAGAAGAGCAAGGTATAAAAGCGGCCACTTTAAGGGTAAAAGGTGCTTATGCGTATGGTTATTTAAAGGGCGAAAAAGGAGTTCATCGATTGGTAAGAATATCGCCTTTCGACTCTAACGCCAGACGTCACACCAGTTTTACCGCTGTTGACGTTTTGCCGATTCTGCCCGATGACATTGATGTAGATATCAGAGACGACGATCTCAAGCTGGACTTTTTCAGAAGCTCAGGCGCCGGTGGTCAGCATGTTAACAAAACAAGCAGTGCCGTTCGTATAACGCATATTCCGACCGGAATAGTAGTAGCCTGTCAGATTGAGCGAAGTCAGCATCAAAACCGAGAAGTTGCTCTTGGTATGTTAAAAGCAAAGCTTTTTGAATTGCAGCAACAAGAAAAGCAAAAAGAGATTAAAAACATTCAAGGCGACCAGAAGCTTATTGCTTGGGGCAGTCAGATAAGATCTTATGTTTTTTGTCCTTATACAATGGTTAAAGACCTCAGAACAGGTTGTAAAACTTCGGATGTTCATGGAGTAATGGACGGAGAGTTAGAGCCTTTTATAAAGGCTTACCTTGATTGGCACGCTAACGGCGAAAGGCCTATCAACGTAGGAGACGAAGACTGAGAATAATCGGAGGTATCATGCTTAAAAGTAGAAAATCAAAAGGAAGTGCGATGTTTATGCTTCTGACGATAGTCGGAATTCTCTATGTTTTAGGCATGATGCTTATTGATTATATGATCGGTGAAAGGTATCAAACCACGAGAATCGGCGAGAGTATGCAGGCTTATTATCTTGCTGAGGCGGCTGTTGAAAAAGCCATGATAAAGGTTCGCGAGGTTTTTAAAGAGAGTTTATACGAAAACGGAGAAATTAATGAGCGTTTGCTTTCTCTGTTGGACATAGACAAGGCAGAAAACTTTTCTATGCGAATCAATATTCCTGAAGGCGATATCATTCCTGACGGGAGCGCCGAAGTTCTTATACAGGTAAGCAATGTTCGAGTTACGCCGTTCAAAGGTTATATTGACGAGCTTGAAGAGATTCCCCGTTCTCTTGAAATTTTCAGAAAGAAAAAACGAGAGATCTATGCGGAAAAGGCGCTTGGCGGCTGGGACGGCTATTTAAGGTTTGAAGCGATCGGAAAATATAAAAGAGCAGAGCGTACAATCGAGGTCATGCGTGAGTTGAAGGTAAGTGATTTAACTCCGCCTGCCGAGAACTACACTCTTTTTGTTACAGCCCGCAAAGATGAATATTTGCGTTACGGTGAATTTAGGTGCCGTAACTGGAGTGTTGTAAGAGATTTAAAAGCGCTGATTGACGAATTGGTAAAAAAGACGGGCGATGCTTTTCAAGAAACGTTAGGCAACACAGCCAATGAATTTTTTTGGGAGCCTAATCTGGCAAGTAACATGTCTTTTGAGGGTGAAACTAAAATGAGAACCCTAAAAGTCATAAGAAAGCTAGTCATGTCGGTGTCTGATGTTCGTATTAAAGACTTTGTAGACTCCTCTATTCAGAAACTGAACCCCTATCATTGGGGTAAAATAAGGTCAAATGGACGGCTGCACGTCTATCTGCCGTTTTTTGCAGCCGATGACATAATAAATTATTTTGAAGATAACTCGATTTTTTCGCATCAGAGACCCGAAATTGGGTATTTATTTTGCAGCAATCAGCTTCATGACCCTTATTTAAGTAAATACACTTTTTACGAAGGTGAGATCATTAAATATTTTCAAAAATTAAAACCTTATGTTTTGGGTATAACAGAAACACCTTACCCGAGTTCTGACCCCTATACCATAAACACCAAGTTTGATTTTGTTTCTCGCAACCCGACTCAGCTTCAACCTATGCAGCTTGATCGCATAAAAAAGAATGCAAAAGATTATTGTCATGAATTTATCGAAAAAGATTTAAAAGTGATGGGAACCTATTCTAAGCCTGCAAAACTGATGGGTCTTATCTATGTTCAGGGAGATGTGCGTCTTGGCGGAAGAATTGGCGGCCAGGCAATGATTGTTACAACAGGTGACGTTTACATTGACGAAACTGTTGTTCATGATGATGCGGAATCATTTTTATCGATTGTCGCTTTAGATGGTCAGGTAAAGGTGAACAAAACCCTTCAGAATGCTAAGATCGAAGCTTCTATATACGCTAAGAACAGCATAACAGGGGGCGAATACATTAATATTTTCGGAAATCTTTGTGTTGATACCCTTAATCGCCAAACCGGTGAAGAAGGCGCATTAATAATGCCAAAGCGTGTGGTTATAGATTACGACGCGAATATAAAGTCAAAAATCGGCGGTAATGTCTGTTTTAATGTTTCTGAGTTAGTAACCACTTCTCGCGATTTGTGATTCATCAGCCGTATATTATTATTCCTGCTGCTCCGGCGGCTAATATCAGTTTAATCGGGTCAATTTTTTTCATAGCTCCGATAAACATCGCTGCGAATAGTATAATGCTGACATAATCGATAAAATTAGATTTATTAACCAATGAAATTGCCGCTGCTCCTATTAAGCCGACTACGGCAGGTTTTAGGATATAAAAAACTTTTTCGGAATATTTGCTTTCTTTAAATTTAAAATAAAATTTAGAAAGAATCAGCATAATTATAAAGGGCGGAATACAGACTCCCAAAGTTGCTGTAGCCGAACCCAAAATATTGCCGGTAACGGTGTAGCCTACAAAAGTTGCGCTATTAATTGCTATCGGGCCCGGGGTCATTTGTGAAATAGCCACTATGTCGGCAAATTGTTCTATAGTAAGCCATAAATGAGGCGCGTCGACTATCTCTTGTTTTATAAGCGGTAGCATGGCGTAGCCGCCCCCAAAACCAAAAAGGCCGACCTTAAAAAAAGATAAAAACAGCTCCAAATAAATCATCATTTTATCAAAATTGCTCCTATTGCGGCGGCAAGTATTATCCAAACGGGTGATATGTTTAAAACAGCTACCAGATATAAAGATAGCAGGCTTACAATTGTTCCGACTGCCCCTGATTTATTTTTTTTCGCCATTTTTATTGCCGGTACGGCTATAAGAGCGGCAAGAGCGGGCTTAACGCCTTTAAAAAAACCTTCTACATAAGAGTTTGAACGAATATCTTTAAAATACATCGCAATCAAAAGAATTATTAAAAATGAAGGTAAAACTGTGCCTAAACTTGTAATAATTGTTCCGGGCAAGCCGCCTATTTTATAACCCACAAATACCGCAACATTAACAGCAATAGGGCCCGGAGCCGATTGCGCCATTGCCAGCAGTTCTAAAAATTCATCTTCTTTTATCCAGTTGTTTTTTTCAACTATTTCGTTTTGAATAAGGGGCAGCATTGCATAACCGCCCCCTAACGTAAATGCACCTATTTTGAAAAAAATACCGAATAATTTTAAGTATTTAATCAGTCCTCTACCACCTTTAAATGCAGTTCTTTTAGCTGTTTTTCTGTCGGTGTGCATGGTGCTTGCATAAGAAGGTCTTGTGCGTTTTGGTTCATGGGGAAGCAAATTACTTCACGAATATTAGGTTCATTTGCCAAAAGCATTGTAATGCGGTCAACTCCGGGTGCGATTCCGCCGTGCGGAGGTGCGCCGAATTTAAACGCTTTAATCATGCCTCCGAATTTTTCGTCAACGACTTTATTGTCGTAACCGGCAATTTCAAAGGCTTTATACATAATTTCGGGCAGATGGTTTCTTATTGCGCCTGAGCTTAATTCAACGCCATTGCATACTATGTCGTATTGATAAGCTTTTATGGTTAGCGGGTCTTTTGTTAAAAGCGCTTCCATGCCACCTTGGGGCATAGAGAAGGGGTTATGGCTGAATACGATTTGTCCGGTTTCTTCGTCTTTTTCAAACATCGGGAAATCTACTATCCAACAAAATCTGAAGCTGTTCTTTTCTCTTAAATCAAGTTCATCGGCCAGTTTAATTCTCACTTTTCCGAGAATTACCGAGGCTTTGATTTTTTCGTCGGCAACGAATAAAACTGCAGAACCTGCTTCGGCATTCATTTTTTCTTTGATTTTTTGTTTTGTATCGTCTGAAAGCGCTTTTGTAAGGCTTCCTTTAATTTCTGTTTCGGTGAAAATAAGTGTTGCGAGGCCTTTTGCGCCGTTTTCTTTTGCGAAATCTTCAAGGTTTGAAAAGAACTTTCTTGATTTATCGCCCACATTATCAACGCAAATTGCTCTGACAACTCCGCCATTTTCAACGGTTGTTTTAAATGGTGCAAAGTCGGATTCTGCGAATATGGCTGATAAGTCTTCTATTTCTAAGCCGTATCTGAGGTCGGGTTTATCTGAACCGTATTTGTTCATGGCATCTTCATATGTTATTCTTGGGAAGGTGGGTGAAGTTACTTTCCAATCAGACAACTCTGTAAAGAGGCCGATAAAGAGTTTTTCAAGGTGTTGGAACACGTCTTCCTGTGTAACAAAAGACATTTCAACGTCTAGCTGATAAAATTCTCCGGGTGAGCGGTCAGCTCGCGCGTCTTCATCTCTGAAGCAGGGTGCTATTTGAAAATATCTGTCGAATCCGGATACCATTAAAAGCTGTTTAAACTGTTGCGGAGCCTGTGGCAGAGCGTAAAATTTGCCGGGATACAATCTGCTTGGCACGAGGTAGTCTCTTGCGCCTTCGGGTGAAGAGCTTGTAAGGATTGGTGTTTGAAATTCTATGAATCCCATTTCGATCATTCTGCGTCTGATTGAAGATATAACTTTTGATCTGAGCAAAATATTACTGTGCAGTTTTTCTCTTCTTAAATCGAGAAATCTGTATGTGAGCCTTGTTGTTTCGGGTGCGTTGTCTTCATCGGCAATTTGAAAAGGAAGCACGTCTGATGCGCTTTGCATTATAACCGAGTTTGCTTCGACTTCAATTTCACCTGTGGGCATTTCTTTATTAATGTTGTCGCCTCTGCTGATAACCTTACCTTCAACTGTGACGACAGATTCCACTCTCATGTTGTTAAAATCTTCATAAACTTTAGTGTCGGGGGCTGCAAGTATTTGCGTAATTCCGTAGTTGTCACGCAAAGTAATAAATAAAACCCCGCCAAGATTTCTTTTTCTGTGTATCCAACCGGAAAGCTTTACTATTTTGCCAACGTCTGAACCGCGAAGTTCACCACATGTATGAGTGCGATAAGTGTTCATGGAAGTCATCCTTTGTCTCAATTGAGATAAAATTGTTGTGGCAAGTGTACCGCAACTTTCAAGCCTTCGCAACCCCTTTTTTGCCGAGTTTACGCATAATTAAGGCGGCTGCTTTTTCTGCCTCCTCTATTCTGAGTATTTTGGCGGCAAAAGCGAGTATCAGAAGACCTGCGGCGGTTGCGAGGGTCATAGATATCAGGGTTGACACCCAACTGCCGGTGGCGGTGTTCAGCATATTGCTTATGGGAATTTCATAATGATTAAACATGAACGCAGTTGTCAGGCCTGAAATGAGTGTAGCAACAGTGATTTTGCAAATTCCCTGCCCCAATTTGTATTTATTGAAGGTTCCGAGTTTATTTTGTATCTTAAAATAAAGAATAGCGAAATTAACCATTGCCCCCAGCCCGGTGCTGAGTGCCAGCCCCCAATAACCGCAAGGCTTAATCAAAATAAGATTCAGGGCTATTGTTACAATCACAGAGGCGATGCTCGCTTTAACGGGGGTTTTTGTGTTGTCGAGAGCGTAAAAGGCCGGGCCCAAAATTTTGATCAACGAGAAGAAAATCAGGCCCACCGCGTATGCCTGCAAGGCTATTGCTGTGGCAGTTGTGTCGGCGGCGGTAAAGCGGCCGTGCTGAAACACTAGCCTGATTATGGGGTTTGCCAGGGCAATCATGGCAAAACAAGCATATAAATTGATAAACGACGACAGTCTGATTGAGCTTGCTAAGGTGCTGCTCATTCCGGCTTTGTCGTTTTTTGCGGCAAGTTTGGAAATGGCCGGCAAAGTTGCCTGCGCCACCGCTACTCCGAAAAGCCCGAGCGGTAATTGCATTATTCTGAAAGAATAACTTAGCCAGCTTACCGCGCCATCGCCTTGCGAGGTTGAAAGTATTGTGCTTATGGCAACGTTTATTTGAGTGGCGGCCAATCCTATTGTGCCGGGCAAAATCAAGCGAAAAATTCTTTTAATGGCAGGGTCGCTGAAGTTTATGCACCATTTAAAACGGTATCCATATTTATACAGCGCCGGCATTTGTGCCAAAAACTGTAGTGTTCCGCCTAGCATGGCTCCTATTGCCATTCCCGTTATGCCCGGCATATTCATCTTTTGGGCTAATGGACAAAGTGTCCAGCCTGCTAAAATCATGGCTAAGTTTAAAAACACCGGCGCTATTGCAGGTATGAAAAATGCGCCCATAGAATTAAGTATGCCCATTGAGATTGCGGCGAATGATATTACGGGCAAAAACGGAAACATGATTCTTGTCATTGTTACCGTAACATCGAATTTTGCTTTGTCTTGTGCAAAAGTTGGCGCGATCAGAGTAACTATTTCGGGTGAAAAATATATTCCCACCAAAGTTAAAACACCTAAAATCAAAAACAAAGCACAAAGCGTTAAGTTTGTTACTTGAAAGGCGCGTTCTTTTCCTTCTTTTTCTAATACTCCGTTGAATGTTGGAACAAAAGCCGCACTCATAGCCCCTTCTGCAAACAGGTCTCTCAGCAGATTCGGTATTCTGAACGCCACATTAAAGGCGTCGGTCATTGCGCTTGCCCCAAACAAATAAGCAAAAGTTTGTTCTCTGATCAGGCCGGCAATGCGGCTGATAAAGGTTGCCGCCCCCATTACCGCGGCGTGTTTTGCTATTGAGTTTTTTTGTGTCATGCGGGGTGAATAACTAAAATTTCATCTGTTTCATCTATAGTGTGACTTGAAGGGTTAACAATCAAATCTTTTGCTCTGGGCTTTATTCCGACAAGTGTGTATCCAAGTTCTTTATTTATGTATTTCATTGCTTCGGCGCAGTTTGTACCTATCACATCTTTTGGCGGGTCAATGAAGCTTAGTGTGTTGCCTGATTCTCTTGATAAAAGATCTTTGAAAAATACTAACAACCCTTGGTGCATAGATATTTTGGCAAGCAGTCTGCCCGAAAAATCACCTTGTAAAATGACATCTTCTACACCGCCATTTTTAAGATGGGCAGCGTATTCTTCATTATATATTTCTGCTGATGTGTGTATTCCCGGGTGAAGTTTTTCAACTGTAAGTGCTGTCAAAATTGTTCGGGCGTCAATGTCTTGAGTAGTTCTGTGTTCTCCGTGTTCAGAAAGTATAACCGCAACCGAAGCTCTTTCTACTCCGGCCTTTATAAGGGCATTAATATGTGTGAAATCTTCTTTTAAAAATCTGACTCTTTTTGTATCTAAGCCTTTAGCTTTTAGAGTTTCTAAATCAACATTTTCGGAAACGATAACTATTTCAGAGTCTTTAAATGAGGGTTCTAACAAAAATTCTTTTGCCAAAATGTGAGTTTTTGCACTAAAACCGCATATAATCATGTGTCCCGATAACGATTTTAAATCTTGATTTTTGTACATGGCACTTTCCTTAAGTTTTTCAAGCATTATTGCCGAGAATGTTCCTGTCAGCATTGCGAATATACCCATGCTAAACATCATCAGCGAGAGCAATACTATTTTTCCGCCTATAGATTCCGGGTAGTCGGCGTATTCTCCCGCAAATAAAGAAAACAGGGCTTTCCAAAACGCTGTTTCGGGGCCCATTGATTCACTTTCAAAATGTGCAAAACCTGCTGCACCGAAAAATACCGAGAAAAATACTATTGTGATAATAAGCCCGTATTCGACCCAATTTACACTGGGTATGTTTTTTAAAAACGGAAACGTTTTTTTTATTCCGTCGCTTATGGTGAAGAATCTGAACAAACGCAGTATTCTTAAAACCCTCAAAACCCTTCCTAATCTGAACACTCTGAATAATGGCACAACTGCAAGTATATCAAGCCAAAACGCGGCGAAAAAATCTTTTGTGCTGTTGCTGATTAGCCATCTTAACGACAATTCGCAGACAAAAAATATTGTTAACACTTCATTGATTCGCGAAACAGATTGCGCGTTAGCCGGGCTTAGAGATAGGATATTTTCGAATATTACCAAAACAACAGAAGCTACTATCAGCAGCATCAAAAATAAGTTAAACGAAGTCGACTCAAACATTGCCCTAATAGTTGGGAAACTTTTATTAGCCTGTTTAATTTCGTAATTGAATTTAATGGTTTTTCTTAGTTTTTGTTGTTTTCTTTTTGCGTTCATTGAAAGAGTATATCATACTTAAATTATTTTAGTCTCAAACGAGCGCATTCTGTGGCATCTTTTGATATATCGCATCCGAACCATTTTCGGTTCAGATTTTTTGCGGCTGCAAGCGTTGTTCCGCTGCCGCAGCAAAAATCGCCGACTAGCTCTGTCTCATTACTTAATGCTGCAATTATTCTTTCTAAAAGCACAATCGGTTTTTGGGTGGGGTAACCGATTCGCTCTTTTGACATAGGATTTATAATGGGAATGTCCCATACGTCGTCTATTGGCGTGCCTTGTGGATTTGGTCGGTATTTTTTTCCGCTTGCGGCCACTATGCCGGCTTTTGCGTATCCCGACGTTTCTTTATACGGTACTCTGACGGCATCTATATTAAAAACGGGCTTGTCACTTTTGGCGTACCAAAGCAGAGTGTCGTGCTTACAAGAAAATCTTGTTTTTGAGCGCCCGCCGCCTGTGTAATGCCAAATAATCTCGTTCATAAAATTTTTGCGCCCGAATATTTGGTCTAACATGACTCTCGCGTAATGTGAAACTCGCCAATCAAGGTGTAAAACAAGACT
>Ga0265293_10003466_pt1 | contig 29266 bp, 38 predicted proteins | sample Munlanlewell138R_FD_192505 | JGI IMG/M metagenome (GOLD analysis project Ga0265293, IMG submission 192505) | Leachate microbial communities from a municipal landfill in Southern Ontario, Canada - Leachate well 138R | ecosystem: Engineered > Solid waste > Landfill > Unclassified | place: Canada... | reverse complement strand
ATAGATGTATGTTAAACCATACTCTACTCTCTTTTTTTTAGGTAAATCAACACCAGAAATACGAGCCATGGTTATCCTTGTCTCTGTTTATGTTTTTTAACTTTGCAGATTACTCTTACAATGCCTCTTCTTTTGACAATCTTACAATCATCACACATCTTCTTTACTGAAGCTCTTACTTTCATAGAAAGCCCTTATATTAATCTCACTAAAGCCCTTTTTATTGGTAATTGCCTTAGTTTTGTTTGACATCTTTGCTGCATGTAGGTAAGTCTTGTATAACTACTTACCAATACTTTTATCTTTATAAACCAATATATAGATAGAAATACTCTTGTTTTATGTTAAAACAGCAAAGCGGATTGGGATTATATCCAAAGAAATGTAAAAGGATTATTAAAGCTAACTTAGTTAGTAAAACATCTGTAGAAAGTTCGTAAAAAGGAGACTTTAAAAGTCATTCAATCCCAAATAACGCTTACACCGTACTCAGGATCTAGTGTTATAAACTTCTTATAATAGACTTTTTTAGCATACTTTTTACTTAAAAGTTCCACCTCTATGCTATCTTCTTGCAAAAGTTCTCTTACTTCCTTATATGACAACCATTTTCCATACCTAGCTAAGCTATTTTGCCAAATTTTAAAATCACAAGATGCATTAGTACTAAGTTCATAAAGCTCTCCATCTTCACTTACCCACGAAGCGTTTGAACAAGCATAAAGTTTTACTTTTTTTCCACTTACTTCTTTATCTCTAACCTCTATATTTCCACCACTACAATATGGACATTCTCCTAAAATCATTCTATTTATACCTTTTTTTAACTAATAATAGTAAAAAAAATATTTGTTATAAAAAAATATTTCAAATTGCAATATTTTTTTGCAGTTTTACATATTACTAAGATTAAAATCCATACCATAGTCATTGCAATATGATATAGTTTGAGCAATAACGCTCAATTAACTTCTTGTAAACTCAAAAAGAAACATCTTACAAGACAAGGCAGAGTAGCTATAATTTGCTTATTGGCTCTCATACCTATCTAAGCCTTTTTTATGAAGAGCACTTGCACCTTGATAATAACTTATAGCCTCTATTTTTAAATTCTTTTGTGTACTTATCTCTTTATACTTCGTGTCATATATATCCTGCTTAACTACTTCATAACTTTTGATTTTTTTTGTAGGTGATAAAACAATTAGTTTATTCTCTTTATAAAGCCCAAGTTTTTGGTAAGTACCCATTAATGCGCGTTGTGTAAAGGAAGAACTTAAAATATCTTTACCGTAAAACTTGCTTTTGTATGACCAGTTTAAGATGCCAAACAGAGTTGGCATAATGTCTATTTGACTTGAGATTTTGCTAATTACTTGAGGTTTAAGTATCTCAGGGGCATAAACAATCATAGGAATATGGTACTTATCAAGAGGGACTTCTGTTTTACCTGCACTTGATGAACAATGATCTGCCACTATTACAAAAATGGTGTTTTTAAACCATGGTTTAATTTTTGCTTTTCCTATAAACTCTCCTATAGAATAATCCGTATATTTAACTGCACCCTCTCTTCCTGTATGCGAAGGTATGTCTATGCGTCCATCTGGATAATCATAAGGTCTATGGTTTGAGGTAGTCATTATAAAACTCATAAAAGGTTTATGCTCTTTATAAGAGAGATCAGCTTCCTTTAGACTCTTGTTTAGCAAGTCCTCATCACAAACTCCCCAAATCGTGTGAAAAGTATCTTCTTCTTTGCTAAAATCACTTCTGTCTAACACACTAAATCCGTTCGTTGAAAAAAACTCATTCATATTATCAAAATAGCCATGTCCACCATATATGAACTTAGTATCATATCCTTTGTTTTTAAGTATAAATCCGCTTGAGTACATGTTATGATTATCAGGTCTTTTAACTATTGAGCGACCAGGTGTAGGTGGCAGAGATAAAGTTATAGCTTCCATTGCTCTTACTGTTCTTGTACCCGTTGCATAAAAATTAGTAAAAAACAAACTTTTCTGTGCTAAAGAGTCAAGGTTTGGTGTCAATCCTTTTTTTCCTCCTAAAGATTCAAGAAATTTACCACTTAAACTCTCTACTACAATCATAACTATGTTGTAATCTTTTTCTACACCAGCATTTACAATCTCTCTTGTGACATCATTTGAATTTAAAAAAGCGGAGCTGTTAGCATCTATCACTTTCTTGAGATTTGCTATCACACTCTCATCTTTATCCGTAATATAAAATTTATCATAATCAAGAGTATTATTTCTAAAAGCAGCAAAAAGAGAATATAGTCCAGATTTAGATAGTTCATTGTTGTATTGATTTGTTGATATCTTTGCAAACTCCTGAGTTACTCCAACAAAAAATATTACAGGTATTATGAGATATATGATTGATGATTTAAATCTATCTTTAAGTCTGCTTTGATTTTGCAAAAAGTTTTCAATATGTTGTGTTTTATAAATAATATAAAAAACAAATGTGGAGATGAATGAGATTATTATAATTAAAATGCCCATTGGGTATGATTCTTTTATATTTCCAATTACCTCTTTTGTATAAACGAGATAATCAACAGCGATGAAATTGAATCTAACACTAAACTCATTCCAAAAAAACCATTCGCTAAATACCAAAAATACCGCCCCAAAAATAATTATAAAAGTAAAAACATAAGTTATATAGCGATTAAGCGCGTGATTAAAAAATCTTTTTGGTAAAAAAATGAGGTAAATGACAAACGGCACTGTTAGATAACTAACACTCACAAAATCATAAAATGCGCCTATTAGATAAATCTTCAAAATCTCTATTAATGATATGTCTAGTGCATCTACAGATTTGATGAGAAGTACTGTCCTTGTGATTACAAAAACACCTAAAAACAACCAAAAAATTAAATTTATATAGCTACATCTTTTGTACTTACTCTCTTGCATAAAATATCCTTATATTTAATTATGAAATATTAAGGAATATAAATAAAAAATATATAAAAAATATATGAAAAATATATGAACTTTTCTTCATTTCATAGATGAATAAAAATTCATTCTATATTCATATTGATTTAATTAAAAAACTATATTTTTTTAACTCCAAAACTCTAAAACATAAAAGGCAAATAGAGATGTTAAGAAAACTACTAAAATACTTCCTACTATTAGTTTGCATATTTTTTATTGGCAGATTAGTTCTATTTATTATCTATTTTGACAATTTTAAAAACAGCGGTGTTGATTACTGGATGACTTTTATCTATGGACTTAGAATGGATACTATTACTGTTTCTATTTTACTAGTTATACCTCTGATGCTTCTATCTTTTTCTCCTGCAAAGTTTAAAAAATTAACAAACATTTTTTTGAAATACTACTTTTTAGTGATATTTTCACTTGTTATATATATAGAAAATGCAACTTTTTCATTTGTGGCACAATACGATGTGCGTCCAAACTATCTTTTTGTCGAGTATCTCATATATCCGCGTGAAGTCTTTGCTATGATATTCGCAGATTATAAACTAGAACTTTTTGTCGCATTTAGTATGATTGGGGCATTTATATATTTTTATTTAAAATTTGCAAAAGATGATTTTTTAAAGGTTTTTGAGACTCACTATCTAAAAAGAGTCGCTATGTTTTTACCTATATTGTTGCTTTTATTTATCGGTGTGCGTTCGTCGTTTGGGCATAGAGGGGCTAATATATCAGATGCTATGTACTCCACAAACAGGATGGTAAATGAGATAACTAAAAACTCACTTCATAGTATAGGTTATGCTATTTACAGTAATTTTGTACATGAAGGTAGGGAAGTAAAACAATATGGAAGTATGGAAATAAAAGAGGCCCTGCAGAGAGTCAAAAAAAGATTAAATATTGATTCAAAGGATAAAGAATCGATTTTCTCAAGGATTGAAAAAAGTCACTTTAAAAGTGATAAACCAAAAAATCTAGTTATATTTGTGCAAGAGAGCTTAGGCTATCAATTTGTCAATGCTGTAGGAGGTGAAGATGGTATAACTCCAAACTTCAACAGATTGAGCAAAGAAGCGATACTTTTTAAAGACCTATACTCAAACGGAACAAGAAGTGTTAGAGGATTAGCAGCTGTTAGTGCAGGAAATTTGGCTGTTCCTGGAGTCGGAGTTCTAAAGAGAAATAAATCCCAAAGCGACTTTTTTACTATAGCATCCGCTCTTAAACCATTTGGATATCACACATCGTTTATATATGGAGGAGAGAGTAGATTTGACAACATGAGAAGCTGGTACTCTGGAAATGGTTTTGATAAGATAATAGATCAATCCCAATTTGAAAATCCTACTTTCGTTGCTCCATGGGGAGTTTGCGATGAAGACCTAGTAGTTAAAGCAAATGAGGAGTTTAAAAAACTGCATGCTAAAAATCAAAAATTTGCGACTGTTATGTTCTCACAATCAAACCATTCTCCTTTTGAATTCCCTCGTGAAAAGATTCAACTGATAAAAGATGTTTCGCCAAATAGTGTTAAAAATGCTGTGAAATACGCAGATTATGCCATCGGTCGTCTATTTGAACTTGCCAAAAAAGAGCCTTATTTTAAAGATACTATCTTTGTAATAATTGCAGATCATAATGTAAAGGTTTATGGAGACGATATTGTCCCTGTTGATATGTTTCATATTCCCGCTATCATAGTAGGAGATGGGATTAAACCTATGATTTATGATAAAATTGCTTCTCAGCCGGATGTATTAGCAACTGCACTTGATTTATTAGGTCTTGACCTAAAATATCCTATCATGGGTCACTCTATATTTAGCGATAAAAAACAAAACATCTCTTTGATGCAGTTTCATTCATCCTACGCTTTAAGAGTAGATGATAAAGTTGTGGTTGTAAGACCTGGTCAAAAACCGCTCACTTTTTTATATAAAAGTCCAAAGACATATCTAGATAAAGGTAATCATCTAACTCCGACTTATCAAGATAAAGAGTTAGAAAAAGATGCTCTAGCTTTTATTGTAACATTAGATTATATGTACAACAAAAAATTATATAAATAGATAAAATAAGTTAAAAAAACCAATCAAAACATAACTTTTAAAAAGGTGAAATGATGCGTATTCTAGTTGTAGAAGATGATGAAAAGATAGCCTCTTTTATAAAAAAAGGTCTCCAAGAAGAGTCTTACAGCGTAGATGCTACTGAAAATGGGTACGAAGCTATATATATGATTGAAACAAATCATTATGACATTGTTCTACTCGACCTGATGATTCAAGGTCTTAGCGGAATGGATGTTTGCAAAAATATCAGAGCTAAAAATATAGCAGTTCCAATTATTATGCTTACAGCTAGAGATGAGCTAAAAGATAAGGTCAAAGGTCTTGATAGTGGTGCCAATGACTACCTCACAAAACCTTTTGCATTTGAAGAACTACTTGCTCGAATCCGTGTTAAATTAAGAACAAACTCAACTACTTCAAGTACTATAACTATAGCTGATTTGATTATAGATACGGCAAGGCGTGAAGTTAAACGAGCTAGCAAAAAAATTAATCTTACCGCTAAAGAGTACGCCTTACTTGAATTTTTAGCAAGAAATAGTAAAAAACTACTAACAGAAACTATTATAAAAGAGAACCTAAGCGATATGACACAAGAGAGCATGAGTAATATTGTAAACGTATATATCTATAGACTGCGTAATAAAATAGACAAAGATTATAACTTGAAACTTATACACACTGTTAGAGGATTAGGCTATATGCTTAGTGATGAAAATGTTTAATAGTTTAAAACTAAAACTGCTCTTCTCCTTTTTTATCATCAATGTAATTATTTTATCTATTTATGGAACATTTATCTACAACACCGCAAAAAAAGGTGTTTTAAACACAACTGATACAGAGCTTAAAATGATATCTATAGATGTCATACCTGACTTTCAAAGAGGAGATAGTGAAGATGCAAAATATGTAGCAGATGAACTTATAAGCGAGTTTTCGATTGAGCCACTCTTTGTAAAAATCATTCACTATGGTAAAAATAGCAAAAAGATAGAGCATGAAACACTTTCCTCTAAAGAACATGAATGGCTTTTTGATGTACCGCTAAATGAGATAGGGCATCTAGGCAGCATATATTATTTTAATAAAAAAGACTTTCGAGTTAGTTCTATGATGATTTTTGACAAACCTGATACTAAAGTTTTTATTCAACTCGCTCTACAAAAAAACATGGACTCACTATATTTAAAACAACTTTTTCTTGGACTAATAATCGCAACACCGATTCTTTTAATTGTGTTTTTAATCATAGCAGGAATCTTGATAAACAGAACACTTTTGCCAGTAAAAGGGGTTATATCTTCTGTTAAATCAATCTCAGCTAATAATCTCTCTAATCGAGTAAGTACAAAAGAGATTCCGAGTGAAATTAAAGATTTAGTAGCAACTTTCAATCAACTTTTAAACAATCTTGAGGTGTCATTTAATAAAATAACCGACTTTAGCAACAATGCTTCACATGAGCTCAAGACACCTTTAACAGTTATACGCGGAGAGATTGAAGTAGCCCTAAAGCAAGATAGAGAACCTAGTGAGTACAAAGAAATTTTAGAAGATATTTTGCAAGAGAGCATAAGTATACAAAAAATGATTGAACAGCTATTTTTTCTTGCTAAAAAAGATATAACCGAGATTATTAACGAGTTTGACGAATTATATTTAGATGAAGTTTTAACAGACACGATTTTTCAACTAGAAAAACTTGCTCCAAGTAAAGATATACATATAGAGATAAAAAAGATTATTCCTATAACGATTCAAGCTAATGAAACACTCTTAAAAATTGCGATAAACAATATTATCAGGAATGCTATACTCTACAGCAAAAACGACTCTTTTGTAAACATATCTTTAGATGAAAATAGCAAAGAGTACTTACTGATAGTTGAAGATAATGGACAGGGAATAGCAAAAGAAGATTTGGAGTATATATTTGAGAGATTTTATAGAGCAGACAAAACCCGCTCAAGAAAAGATGGGGGAATAGGCTTGGGTCTTTCTATAGTAAAGATGATTTTAGATATCCATCATTATGATATAGAAATTAAGACCATTTTAAATGTAGGAACAACTGTTATTGTAAAAATACCAAAATTAAATAAAGCTACAAAATGCTCTTCAAAAATCATAAGAAACTCCTACTTTTGTATGTTATAGTTCAAATATATTAACAATGAAAAAGTTTTTTTACATAATTCATTGCAATTTGTCATATTTAATTTAATTTTTCGCTCTATAAAGCTATAATCTATCAAATTAACTAAAGCGCACAAAAAATAATAGGCTTTTATATGAAAAAGATTTTAGTACTAGATGATAGTCGAGCATCTCTTGAAATGTTAAAAAAAGAAGTTCAAGAACATTATGATATCAATCCTTACTATGCAAAAAACTACCAAGAGACTTTAAACCTTTTAGAAGAACATCAAGGGAAGTTTCATGCTGCTTTATTAAACTTAAGTCTTTTAGGTGTTGAACCCCTAGAGATAGTTGAGCTAACCAACTTTTATGAGATCCCATCAGTTGTTATTTTAGAGAGTGATGACAAGGAGATAAAAGAGTTGCTTCTTGATAAAAATATTATCAATGTTATATTTAAAAATGATACTATTAGCATGAAGTTTGCCATTTTAGATATATCTAGAACTCTTAAAAACTACGATACTACTATTATGATAGTTGATGATTCAAAAATCTATAGAAACATCTTAAAAAACAGCCTAAAAAAAATAAAGCTAAATATAGTCGAAGCAGAAGACGGAGATGAGGCGATAGAGTTATTGAGAAGCGATAAACATCAGATCTCGCTTATATTAACAGACTATGAAATGCCAAATACAAATGGTTTGGAGTTGACTTTTAAGCTAAGAGAAAAATATACAAAAGATAGTCTTGGCATTATCGCAATTAGTGCCGTTGAAGATCAAAATATTATTAGTAAATTTTTAAAACTTGGAGCAAATGACTTTATAAATAAGCGATTTACTCACAATGAAATAGTAACTCGTGTTAACTCAAACCTCGAGTTGTTAGAACTTTTTGCACGCATTAAAGAGATGGCTAACAAAGATTTTCTAACAGGCGCTTATAACAGACGCTACTTCTTTGAAGCTGGTAACTCAATTTATGCTAAAAACTCAAGAAAAGAGATACCGATGGCAGTGGCGATGCTTGATATTGATAAGTTTAAAAATATAAATGACACTTATGGACATGATATAGGCGATATTGCTATTAAAGAAGTTAAAAAAATATTTGATAAAAATCTTAGAAATTCTGACTTGATGGCTCGTTTTGGTGGTGAAGAGTTTTGTGTACTCCTTGAAGACACTTCACTTGAGCATGTGGAAATACTTTTTGAAAAAATAAGAAAAAAATTTGAGGACAACATCATAAAAATAGGCTCAACCAATATCAATTATACTGTTTCTATTGGTATTTATTTTGGTTTAGCTCACTCGCTAGAAGAGATGATTAGACTCTCCGATGAAGCACTTTATGAAGCAAAAGAGAGTGGTAGAAATATGATTAAGATTAAACTATGAATTTATATTTAGAAAAATTTAACAGCTCTATTAAAAATACTCTTTTTGAAAAACTACCATCAGAGATACAAGAGTTTATAAAAGAAAAATCTCTAAAGCTAAAATTTACATATCAAGAGATAAGACAAATCATAGATATAGCAAGAGATCTGAGCCTCTGGGATGAGGGCAATATCATAAAAATTTTTCCAGAACATGGGCAAAAAAAAGTAGTCTTTACTCAACTTAAAAAAGCTTATGAAGAGTTAAGATCTAAGCCAAACTCATATAAAGATTTTGAGTTAAAAAATATTCCACAAGAGCAAAAATTTAACTTTAAAACAGAAGCTAAGGATGGTTTTGGACTTGGGCTTTGCCCTGTAGCATCACAGAAGACTAGATGTTGCAATCTTTTGACTCTTGATGCAGTTGAGAGTTGTGGCTTTGACTGTTCGTACTGTTCCATTCAATCTTTTTACAATCAAAACACTATCACATTTGATAGTAACTTTGCAGATAAGCTAAAAAATTTAAATCTTGAACCAAACAAGACTTATCACATAGGAACAGGTCAAGCATCCGACTCACTTATGTGGGGAAATCGTGAGGGTATTTTAGATGCTCTATTTAACTTTGCAAAAGAAAATCCAAATGTTATCTTGGAGTTTAAAACAAAATCAGACAACATCAAGTACTTTTTAGAACATGATGTTCCTAAAAACATACTCTGCACTTGGTCACTAAATACTCCAACTATTATAGAAAATGAAGAGCATCTCAGTGCATCACTAGACAAACGCATAAAAAGTGCAAGAACTTTAGCTGATAAGGGCGTTAAAGTCGGTTTTCATTTTCATCCTATAGTTCATTATGAGGGTTATCTTGATGAGTATGCAGATGTTTACAAAAGGCTCTTAAATGAGTTTAGTACAAATGAAGTTGCACTTGTAAGTTTTGGAACTTTAACATTTATAAAACCCGTTATAAAGCAACTCAGGGAGAGAGACTTTAAAACCAAAATAACACAGATGTCTTTTGTAGATGCAAGTGGAAAGAGTTCTTATCCAGAGGATATAAAAGTAGAGATGTTTAAACACGCCTATGAGAGTTTTAAAGCTTGGCATCCCAATGGAACTTCTTTGGGAGCACACAAAGAGACATTTTTTTATCTCTGTATGGAAGAGCATGAGATGTGGGCTAAGTGTTTTGGGTATCAATACTCAACGAACAATGACTTTGAAAGAGCAATGTTAGGTTCATATACTAAAAAATTGGACATGGAATTTTTTTTATGAGGTTTTTAAAAATTATATTACTTGCTTTTGTGCTTGTATCATCAGATTCACTACTAGCAAAAGATGCAAAACCTATCTCAGTTAAAGAGAAAAAAAAAAGATTTTTCAACACTTTAGTCCCTGTTGTAAACAGTGTTTACAAAGAGCTTGACATACAATACAAAGAGATTAAAACAAACCTCAAAAATCCAAAATATAAGAAAAAAATCACAACTTTAAAAAAAATATATAAAGTCAAAACTGATAAAGATCTAATGATGGCATTAAAACCTCATCCTAGAAGTATAACTCTTGCTCAAGCTGCCATGGAGAGTGCGTGGGGAACTTCAAGATTTTATATAAAAGCCAACAATATCTTTGGTGTTTGGTCATTTAACAAAAAAGAGCCTAGAATTGCAGCCTCACAAAAAAGAGGTAAAAAAACTATCTGGCTTAAAAAGTATCCTACTATTAAAGATTCAGTCAGAGATTATTATAAAAACATCTCTCGTTCACACGCATTTGTAGAGTTTAGAAAGTTAAAAATGGTAACAGACGATCCATATAAGCTTGTAAAAAAGCTAGATCGTTACTCAGAAATGAAAGAGAAGTACCCTAAAGAGTTAGCAGCGATGATAAGGTATAATAAACTTCAAAGATATGACAAGCCTTAGTTTTTAAATCTGACTAAGACCATACCTACGAACTTTTCTTTGTTATAATACTCAACTCTGTAAGTAGTTCCAGTTTTATCTATAGAAAAGCGTTTTTGTATCTGTTTTTTTTCTATTTCTACACCTGTTTCAATACCGCTTTTGTTTACATAACCTATAACATTTACTCTAAAAGAGTTTGCCTTGTGAACAACAAAACTATTCTCTACTTTTAAGATCTCGCCAAATTTTACATCCACCTCTTTACCATCGACACTAAATTTTACAATATTGTAATCTTCATCCATATCAAGATAATCAGCATTTAGCCTTGATAGTCTTCTGTTTCCATATTGGATAACATAAGTGTTACCATTTTTTATAATGGCAAGAAGAGGATTACTTGCCTTAAAGTCAACCACTCCATCTTTTTTTATAGGAAAGTAGTTTACAATATCTCTGATTTGCGCAAGTGGCAAGCTTATCTTTTCTTCATATAGAGATATATGAATATCATTGTTTATAGCACTATAAACACCATCAGAATCAAGAGTAAACTTTCTTTTATACTCTATGCCCATAATATCCATATACTTCTCTAATGCTAAGAGATGATAGTAGACTCTTTGATGAGTAGCAAGATTTTTACTAGCCTCATTTCCAAAAGCAGCTTTTCCTTCATTGATAGCGAAGTATGTAAGAGTTTTTTCCATCTCTTTATCGCCCTCTTTTGTTCTAGTGTTATGAACATGGTACTTATGCTCATCTTTTATAAGGTGTTCATTTACATATTTTACAACGCTAGATGAGATCTCTTCAAGGTTTGAGTAAACCTCAACATCTATGTTTGACTGATCTATGATGGAACACTGTCCCCATCTATGTGGTGCGTGCATATCATCTTCATAAGTTTTTCTATAAAAACCACTTCCATCATGTAGGTTTACAACAAGTTTTACATTTTCATCTTTTATGTAACTTTTAATTCTTTGTATAGCTTCATACTCTGGATCTTCTTCTGAAAGTTCGGCGAATTTTCTATTCATATCTCCATGAGGTCCTCTACTTCTTTTTATAATGCTATAAAAGTTTAGATTTGGAACTATCCAAAGAGAGCCTTTTGTTATCTCGTAGTGAGTAGCTAGAAGTGATGCTGAGATAAATCCACCTGGTTCATCTCCTTGGATCCCACCAACAACAAGCAGAGTATTTGCATCTTGCTCTCCTTTTTGAATAAGGTCAAATTTAAAGAGATCTTGTGCATTTAAAAGAGAACAAAACAGAAAGAGTGCAATGCTAAATAACTTCAACATGCCAAGGTTCAAACCTTACTCCATCACTGTTATTTTTTTGATATCTCATCTTGATATAAGGTAGTTTTATCATCTTTTCAAACTCCTTAGTTGATGCAAACTCATCTGTAAAGTTTTTATATCCCCATCCTCGAAGACCCACATCAAAGTCACTTATAGTATGGTAAGAGTAAGCTGGAGGTGCGATATCTATAGAAGCGTTTGTAATGTTTCCACCATTTCGGTTAAGTTTACCTGCATAGAGGCTAAGTTGTTTTACAATATTTCTTACACCAGATGTGAGTATGAGAGAGTCACCAACATCTTTTATGAGTTTGTCGTAGTCTTCTTGTGGCTTACCTTTAAAAAGATAGTGCCCAGTGTAATGGATCTTAACAACATCTTTTTGAGATATTTTATTGTTGATATTTTTACAAGTTTTTGCTCCATAAAAGCCGTACATATTGGGATCTTCATGAAAAAATCTATCTATCAAAGATAGTTCATCGTCTTTAAACTTACCAATAGTTGGATAGTTTCTAGCATAGTAAAGCGCCTCACCAAAAGAGACTAAGTTAAAGTTTGCAAAACCTATATAAGCTCTAAGTCTCTTAAACCTAGCATCTAAGCTTTGAAGTGTCTTGTACTCATTGTAGGTCAAAAAAACATCATTGTTCGTTTGTACAAACTCATTAGCAAAAAGTGGTGATAACGATAATGTCGTTAAAAAAAGTCTTCTATTCATAATCGCAATTATACCTTAGTTTTACAAGTAAGCATTATATAAACTTATCATATAGCTATTTTAATGGTTTTGACATAACAAAAAAGATACAATCTAAAAATATTTTCATTTAATTATTTTTGCAATCAAGGACACAAAATGCAACAAAACGACTACCTAGAACTAGGCAAAATTAACAACCTTCTTATAGACAGACTTACAACTCCTGGGGCTTACCTTATGGCACTTGATGGAAACGATGTTCTTTTACCTGGTCAATACCTAACTCCCGATATGAAAGAGAGAACTTTTGTGGATGTCTTTTTATATACAGACTCAGAAGATAGATTAGTTGCAACTACTCTCAAACCTAAAGCTATGCTAGAAGAGTTTGCTCTTTTAGAAGTTATAGATGTTGCACCTTTTGGAGCATTTTTAGACTGGGGACTTCCTAAAGATCTGCTTTGTCCAAAGATGCTACAAAAGACTCCTTTTAAAGTTGGCGAGAAGAGATTTGTAAAAGTCATCTATGATGAGCAGACTCATAGACTTGTAGCGAGTGAGAAACTAGGCGATTTTTTTGAAAAAAGAGTAAAAGGTATAAAACCTGCACAAGAGGTAAAGATCACTATTATTACTCAGACTCCACTAGGGTTTAAGTGTATAGTTGAGGACAAGTATGAAGGTTTGATCTACCATAATGAAATTTTTGAGAAAGTTTCTTTAGGAGACAAAAGAACTGCATTTGTAAAAACTATCCGTAAAGATGGAAACATAGATCTCTCTCTTAGAAAAGCAGGAGAGAAAGGTTCTTCTTCGGAGAAGATCTTAGATCTCTTAAAACAAAACAATGGCATTATGGCTTATAACTATAAAAGCGACGCAGATCTCATAAGAGATGTTTTTTCTCTTAGCAAAAAAGAGTTTAAACGCTCTCTAACAACTCTAGTAGATGAAAAAAAGATAGAAGTAAAAGATAGCGGTATATATCTTTGCTAAGAGTTGGGTGTTAAAGAAAAGTATCAAGCCAAATTAACTATAATCTTCAAAATTACTAATTTAAGGAATCTCTTTTATGTCTTACCTAGAATCACATCCAGATGAAAATGGCTATTTTGGTCGTTTTGGTGGTGCATATATTCCACCCGTTTTAGAACAACCATTTGCTGACATTACAAAAGCTTACGCGGAGTTAAAAAACTCTCCTAAATTTATAGAAGATCTAAAGTATGTTAGAAAGCACTACCAAGGTCGCCCTACTCCTATCTCTTACGCTAAAAACCTTACAGAGCATTGTGGCGGAGCTAAGATCTACTTAAAGCGAGAAGATCTAAACCATACGGGTGCGCATAAACTAAACCACTGTATGGCAGAAGTTATTTTGGCAAAGCACCTTGGTAAAACAAAAGTTATAGCTGAGACTGGAGCTGGTCAACACGGTGTGGCACTTGCAACTGCAGCTGCATACTTTGGACTAGAGTGTGAGATCCACATGGGCGAAGTAGATATCATAAAAGAGCATCCAAATGTTGTTCGTATGAAGATCTTAGGTGCAAAAGTTATCCCAGTATCGCACGGTCTTAAAACTTTAAAAGAGGCAGTTGATAGTGCTTTTGAGAGTTATATAGCTCAAGTTGATCATGCAATTTACTGCATTGGAAGTGTTGTTGGACCTCACCCTTTTCCTCTTATGGTAAGAGATTTTCAGTCTATAGTAGGTCATGAGTCTAAAGAGCAATTTTTTGAGCATGAAGACTCTCTTCCTGATGCAGTAGTCGCTTGTGTTGGTGGTGGAAGTAACTCTATAGGAATCTTCTCAGCATTTATAGATGACAAAGAGGTAGATCTTTATGGTGTTGAACCTATGGGACGAGGCGAAGCTTTAGGAGATCATGCTGCATCTCTAACTTATGGCGAAGAGGGAATTATGCACGGGTTTAACTCTATAATGCTAAAAGATGACAAAGGCGAACCAGCTCCTGTTCACTCTATTGGATCTGGGATTGATTACCCTTCTGTTGGACCTGAACACGCTTATCTTAGTAGTATTGGTAGAACAAAAGTAGCTGTTTGTAGTGACGATGAAGCAGTAGAGGCTTTTTACACTCTATCTCAACATGAGGGGATCATCCCAGCGTTAGAGTCTGCTCATGCTGTCTCATATGCCATGAAGTTAGCAAAAACTCTAGGCAAAGACAAGACTATACTTGTAAACCTAAGTGGTAGAGGCGACAAAGACATAGACTTTGTGGTTGAGAACTACCCTATTCCAAACGCTAAGTTCTAGGCTCGATTTTTTTAGCATATAGTAAAAGAATTACTCCACTAAAAACTATGGTTGCTGTTACAAACAAAGCAGCCCTGTAATCTCCAAAACTCTCCACAAGTGCGACGCTATAAAGTGGCGCACTTACTTGTCCGATCCCATAAACCGCTGTCATTGCACCCATGAGAACCACAGGGTTTTTAGGTGAAAGTTTTCCGCCTAAATGCATAAAAAGTGCAACTAACCCTATAAAAGTACTTCCATATAAAGCCCCACTAAAGAGGTTTAAGTAGATGTTTGAGCTAAGAGCTGGGATAACAATGCCCACAACTTGAAGGCTCATTGCGACTATGATGATGTTTAAACTTCCATAATTATGAGCGAGTCGCATCCAAATAATAGACGATGGGATCCCAGCAACTCCAACCACAAGCCAAGCTAAACTTCCATAACCCTCAAGCCCTTTAAGTGAGTTTATAATATCTGGTAAAAATGTACCTTGAACTACAAAACCAACACCCTCGGTAAAGTAAGCAAAAATTAGCAAAATAACAAAGGGAGAAAACAGAGATCTACTAAGTTTATGTTTTGGTGCGTCTTGCTTTATAAGTTTGTCAAATGAGAGAATATACCAAGAGTAAAAAGATGCTACAAATGCACAGATAGCGAGAACTAACCAAGCACTAGCAAAATCAGCACTCTTTAAAACTAACTGGCTTATGATCTCGCTCAAAACAATAGCAACTCCAATCCCACTAAAGTGAATCCCCATCGCTTTTGTTTTGTTTTCATAATTTAGCTTTACCATAACGATAGCGCCGCCAACTATTAAAACCATAGCCGAACCAAAGCCAGCTACAACTCTTGAGAAGATCCAAGCGAGTTCATTTGAAGTAGTTGCTAAAATGAGTGTTGTCACTACGCTTAAAAATAGTCCAAGTCTAAAGTATCTCACTTTTGCATTTATATCTTTTATAAAGATGCTAAATATTGCTCCGCCCAAATATCCGCTAAAGTTCAGCGATGCTAAAACTCCTGCATCTGTGATGGATAAAAACCCATCAAGCATAGATGGAAGCAAAGAGGTAAAAGCAAATCTAGCAACTCCAACGCCTACAAAGATAGAGATGATACCAGCTAGGATGATGTTGTAATTTTTGTTTTTATCTAGCAAGAAAATCTCTCTTTTAACATACAACCAACTCCATAAGGTTTTTTAGAATAAAACTCTTTTGAGTGATTAACAATCAGTGCATGATACTCTTGATAAACTTTTACTAACTCTTCTTCATCTTTTACAAACTCTTTGATACTATTTTGCATTAACTCTTTCATATCTCTGTATTTTGCCTTCTCATCTATGAAACCCAACTCTAAGAGAACTCTTTTTGTATATGCATCTATCTCAAACTCACCCTGGTTATATCCGTATAAAAGTATAGAATCCGCACTCTCTTGGCCAATTCCTAAAACGCTTAAAAGCTCATCTCTTGATGGCACCCTTCCATCTAAGCTCTCACCAAAAGAGATATACTCTAAGATATATCTAGACTTTTGGTTAAAGTACCCAGATGGTTTTATGGCAAGCTTTAAGATGTCTAGATCTAGTTTTTTTATAGATGAAGCAGTTAATGCATCTAGCTCTTGGAGATTTTGAAGTGATTTTACAACTGATTTAAAAGTTGTGTTTTGAGTAAGAATAGTCCCAAGTGCAACCTCAAAAATCTCATCACTTGTTTTGTCAAACTTATAATTGCCCTTGTCATAACCACTCTTTATAAAAGGCCACCATCCTTGCGGACCATACATCTCATATAGAAGTTTATACATCTCATAAATTTTTAACTCTTTGCTCAAAATTGACCCTATAGATAGATTTGTAAAAATTATACCAAACACTAAGGCAAAATATAAGATAATAGTCAAAATTATGGAGGCTTCGTTGGTGGTTTTAAAGTTTATAGACAATGTTGGAGGCAAAACACTAGAAATCTTAGATTCATTCTACGAGGCATTAAAATTTACCTTTATCTGCACACTTCACTTACTACGACCAAAAAGCTACAATCCTGCTATGAGAATGGTTTTAACAAAGCAGATCTACTTCACAGCAGTTGAGATCATTCCACTTTTTACTATAATGGCAGTTTTGTTTGGCTCTGTTATCATTGGAGCTGTAATCGTCTTAGCTAGTGAGTATGGTTTGCAAGATAAAATAGGCTCAATCATCATCACTTTTGTTTTAGATGAATTTTCTCCATTTTTTACAGCTCTGCTTATCTCTCTTCGTTCATCAACTGCGATAAATACCGAGATAGCGGTTATGAATGTAAACAATGAGCTAAACACTCTCAGAAGATATAGGATAGATCTTATTGACTATCTATTTTTGCCAAGAATCATAAGCGGTATGATAAGCGTTGTCTCACTCTCTATTTTATTTGCTTTTATCATGCTTTGTAGTGGTTATATTTTTACACTTTTTTATATGAATATGGATTTTCATACTTATAAACACTTGCTTATTAGCGCTATCGAGCTAAAAGACTTACTTGTTTTACTCATAAAGAGTATAACTTTTGGCTTTGTCATCATGCTTATTCCAATATACAGTGGACTTAAAACTACAAACGCTTATACTGCCATCCCTATCTCTGTATTAAATGGTATGGTTAAGCTCTTTGTAGCTATCTTTTTTATCGAGGTGCTATCATTACTAATTCAATCACTATAAGACTTTTTAAAGATTATCATGGCATTTCTGAGTTTCTTGATAAACAGACTAACTTTGCACTGATCTCTAAAAAAACTCCTCTTATTTCAAATCTAAATATGCTTGAGAATATCGCTCTTATAAAAGAAGTTCATGAGCATTTAGCAACTAAAGATGCTCAGGTCCAAGCAAGAGAAGCTTTAGCAAAAATAAATCTTCAAAAGATATCTTTATATAGAGTACATATGTGTAATGCTTATGAAATTTTTTGTGTCTGTGTAGTTCGTGCTATGATGAGTGATGACAAAAGCGTTATAATTATCTCACCTATAAATTTACTAGATAATTCATCTAGTATGGATGATGTAGTTAGCGTCATAAAAAAGCTCCAAATGAGTCAAGATATAGTTATTTTAGATACACTCGCAAACGAAACACACTATAAGGAGGTCTCATGCAATATAGTAAAATAAAGCTAGCTGTAGGTCTTTTTGTCATCACTCTTTTAGTTACTATTTTTACATTTTTATATCTTGTTTTAGAAAACAAAGGAACATTTAACAAAAGATATAACTATCACTTCACAACTGATAGTGCTGCGTTTTTTAGTGTTGGCATGCCTTTGAAATTTTCTGGATTTAGTATAGGGGCAATTGACAATATCTCTTTAAATAATGATGGGTCTGTTTTTATGACATTTTCAGTTGATGAAAATAATCGTAGATGGATAACTGAGGGTACAGTTTTAATGACTGTAAAACCTCTTATAGGTTCAACTCAGATAGAGATCTACTCTGCCATTGGCAATAAAGTTTTAGAAGAAGATGCCGAACTTCTTATGATTCAAAGTAATGACATAAACGATATGATAACAAAGCTTGAACCGGCAGTTGATAAGATCTTAAAAATCATAAACAACATAGAGTCCATCACTTCAAATCTTGCAAAAGAGAACTCTCCTCTAAATGAGACCTTTAAAAATATCAGAGATTTTAGTGCAAAACTCTCAAATAGTGATTCACTTTTAAGTAGTTTAACAGGAGATAAAAAGTCAACAAAAAGCATGATTGATGCGCTAAATACGACAAACAGCCTGATGGATGAGCTATATACAATCTCTAAACATATCTCAAAAAGCACATCTTCGCTTGATGCTGAGATCATGATCCCGGCATCTTCACTTATAAAAGAATTAGACGCCATTATGAAAGACGTTAAACAAAAACTTGACACATTAGACTCAACTGTAAGAGTTGTTGGAAGTTATGACATAGATCTTTTAGAATTTAAAGAGCAGATCTCTGTGAGTCTGCAAAAGACAAATCAGATAATGGATAAAGTAGATGCTTTTATGCAAGATGATTCGAAACCAGAGGTGAGCCTACCATGATAAAAATATTACTCTCTTTTTTTATACTTTTTCTCTTTAGTGCTTGTTCATTTAAACAAGCTCCAAATGAGTGGCAATATAAAAGTGTAAATGCCTTTGACTCATATACTAAAAATTTCCTAAGCTCTTATGACAAAATTGCTAAAGCAGATCTAAAAAGATCTATTGCGCACGCAAAACAAGGAGTAGATCTAAAAACTCTTTCGCAGATCTACTTGGCAAAATGTGCTTTAAACATAAGTGTAGGAATTAAGGATGAGTGTAAAGAGTTTCAAGAAATTTCATCTTTACATAAAGATCCAAACTTAGATGCATACTTTGCATTTTTGCAGCAAAAAGACCCTTATGATGTTGATAAACTTGATCCTCTCTATCAAAAGTTTGCATCAAAATTAAAAGCTAATGATTACAAAGGAGCTAACGAAGCTATATTAAATATCTCAAAACCCACTTCTAAACTACTAGCTGCCGCACTTATTAGAGATAGATTAACAACCACAACAAGAGATGAGATGATAAGTACTGCTTCGTTTAATGGTTATAAAAAGAGCGCTCTTTTTTGGTTAAACGAAAAATTACTTTATATAAAAGATGATACAGAAAAAGAAAGATTGATAAAAAAAATTGAAGTTTTAAAATAGAATTTTGCCAACCCAAACAGGAGGAAAGGGTTAACAAAACAAGTCTTAGGGTCAAGTTAAGACCATATATCAAGAATCGTAAAAGTATTATATAGGCTTTAAGTTACTAAAGTGTTAATAAATGCTTTTAGTTTAAAACTTAATATAAAAAATAGCTCTTTGAGTTAACACATTCTTATCTCTTTTTAGATAACATTACTCTAATAAAAAAGGCACACTAAGGATATAGATATGATAATATGTAATTCACTAGAAGAAGTAAGAGCAAACATTGATATACTAGATGATAAACTAGTTGAGTTGATTTCTCAAAGAAGTCATTTAGTTCGTCAAGCTGCGAAGTTTAAAAACTCAGTAGAAGATGTTAAGGCAGATGATCGCATAGAGTTTATTATGCAAAAAGTTCGCCGTAAAGCAATATCACTAGATGTATCTCCAAACTTAATATCAGAACTTTTCACTATTATGATTCATGAAATGGTTGAGACTGAAATCTCAGAGTTTAGAAACACTCAAACATTTTAATCTTATGATGAAAATTTTTTTATTACTAAGCCTCAGTTTTTTTTGCCTCTTTGGATCTGATGCTTTTATAACTCCAACACAGCTCAAAGCATCACTAAATGATAAAAATCTTATCCTTATTGATGTCTCAGAAAAAGAACTCTACATTACAAGCCATATAGAAGGCGCCATTTACGCTAATGTAAAAGAGTTTATGGATAAAAACAGTCCTTATCCAACTCTAGCATCAGATATAATAATTCAAGATGCCCTAAGAAGACTTGGAATTAACAATGACTCTAAAGTTGTTATATACTCTCACAACTCTCAAAAAGAGATCTTTAATTCAAGCTATTTAGCTTTTGTGCTTCTTTATAGTGGACTTGATGATATTAGTATCTTAGATGGCGGATATATGGCATGGGTTTTTGAAAATAATCTTTTAGTCTCCTCTCTTATTCCTGATATAAAATATGGATCTACTGTAGTTATGCCAAAAAAACATCTTATAGCAACCACCAAAGACTTGCTAACTTCAGGTGCAAAGATATTAGATGCAAGATCATATGATGACTACTATGGTGTAAGTCGCTCAGATGGAGTTTTAGAGGTTGGTCATATAAAAGGTGCAAAGAGTAGCAACACAGTTACTAAGTTTTTAAAAGACAATACTCTAAGAAATAAAAGTGAACTTGATGAGATCTATGTAGCTGGACATGAGTTAAATAGCAATGATGAGATAATTGTTTATGATAGAGATGCACTAAGTGCTAGTATGGAGTTTTTTATACTCTACAAATGTATGGGGTTTAAAAATGCAAAACTATACGAAGCTTCACTTATAGAGTGGTCAAATAAAGAGAATTTGCCAATGACAAGATTTAAGTGGGAGTAAAAGAGGAAAAACCTCTTTTTACTTGTAACGATAAGTAATACGACCCTTATCAAGAGAGTATGGTGTTAGTTCTAACTTTACCTTATCACCTGGAAGTATCTTAATATAGTGCATACGCATCTTTCCTGCGATATGACATAGAATGATATGTCCATTTTCTAATTCAACACGGAAAGTTGCATTTGGTAATGCTTCAATAATCTTGCCGTCAACTTCTATAACATCAGCTTTAGCCATTTTATAAGTCCTTTTTCTAACTCTTAAGCAAGAGATAATATCTCAGCCTTACCGTTGATAACTGCAACAGTATGCTCATAGTGTGAACCGCGTAAATTATCGGTACTAACAACATCCCATTTATTTTCTAAAATAATCGGTTCTGACTCTTTTTGACAAATCATGGGTTCAAGACAAAAAACCATTCCGTTTTTTATCTTTGGACCTGATTTTGGGTTTTTACCATCTAGGTAGTTAGGGATTTCTGGTTCCTCGTGAGGCTTTTTTCCTATGCCATGACCACAAAAACTATGTAGTGGTACAAAGCCACGAGAGAGTATAAATTTTTCTATCTTAAATGAGAGCTCTTTAAATCTTAAACCCTCTTTTATCTCATCAATAGCATAGTAGAGTGCATCTTTTGCACAAGCTATCAACTCTTCATCTCTCTTTATTATCTCACCAACACCAACTGTAATTGCAGCATCTCCAAACCAACCATTAAGTTCAGTTCCAATATCATAACCGATAATATCTCCCTCTTGGAGCTTATAATCAGTTGGGATACCATGGATAATAACTTGATTAAGTGAAGTACAAACAGCGTTGGGGAAGCCATAGAGACCTTTAAAAGATGGTCTAGCATCATGGGAGCGGATATAATCCTCAGCCATTGCATCAAGTTCCCTTAAGGTCATCCCAGCCTTTGTATTTTGTGCAAGAAGCTCCAATGCACCACCAACTATTTGGTTGGCTGCGCGGAGTTTCTCTATTTCAACAGGTTTTCTAAGCGCTATGGCCATTATTTATAAACCAACAGCACTTAAGGTCTCATACTTACTCATGTAAATTTGAGCCTCTATCTTTCTCATAGTATCAAGTGCAACTTGAACAACGATAAGAACTGCAGTACCACCAAAGAAAAATGGAACACCCATTCCTTTTATAATCATAAACGGTAGCGTTGCAACAAGTCCTAGATAAAGAGCGCCTGTAAAAGTTAATCTACTAGCAGTCTCATTTAAAAACTCTCTTGTAGCTTCACCTGTTCTGATACCAGGAATAAATCCACCCTGTCTCTTTAGGTTATCTGAAATATCTTTTGCACTAAATGTAATCGATGCATAGAAAAATGCAAAAAAGACTACAAAAAGAAATGTTAAAAAGTTAAAAAAGTAACTATTTGGATTTAACAAGTCAGCAATGCCCTGAATTGTAGGGTTAGTACTACTTGATAAGATTGTCATAGGAAACATCAATATCGCAGATGCAAAAATAACTGGGATAACACCAGCTAAGTTAACTTTGATAGGAATGTAGTTCATAACTCTTTTATTTTGATTTTGCATCATAACTTTTTTAGCATATGTAACTGGTACTCGGCGTTCACCAAGTTCTACATAGATAATAATTGCGACCGTAGCCATTATAAGAGCCAAAATTGCAATAACAGTTAAAAAGCTCATTGCTCCAGTGTTTACCATAGTGATAGTTTGACCTATTGCACTAGGAATTGCAGAGACAATACCTGCAAAGATAATAAGTGAAATACCATTACCTATACCACTTTGAGTTATTTGCTCACCAATCCACATAAGCAGCATAGTTCCAGCTAGCATCGATACAGCAGAGAGAATTATAAAAGTATTATGATCAGCAATAATTGCACTGTTTCCATTTGGACCAGTTAAACTTTGAAGACCAACACTAATACCAATCGCTTGAATTATAGTAATTGCAATAGTCGCATAACGAATGATTTGCATATACTTAACCATTCCATCTCTCTCTTTTTTCATCTGTCCTAGTGGAGCAAAAGTAGCAGCTAAAAGTTCCATAATGATTGAAGCGGTGATGTAAGGCATGATTCCAAGAGCGATAATAGACATTCTCTCTACAGCATTTCCACTAAACATATTAAAAAGTCCTAGTGCATCCGCTTGATGTGAATCGAAAAATGAAGCAATAACAGCAGTATCAACGCCTGGAACTGGCACATAAGCCAGTAGGCGATAGATAAATAAAAACCCGATAGTAATAAGTATCTTATTTACTAGATTTTTATTCACGACTATTTACCTGTAGTAGTAACACTGTCGTCTTTGATTTTTGATGCTAAATCTTTAGCATTCGCACCAACTAGTTTAACTTTGCTAACACTTGCGGCAATTTTGTGAACACCACGGATAGTCTCCATAGTAATTTCAGCTAATTCTGCAACTGCTTTGATTTTCTCTACATTTATAACATAAGGTTTTACATTATTTGAGTGAAATCCAATCTTAGGAAGTCTTTTTGCAAGTTGCATTTGACCACCCTCAAAGTTTCTCTTTCTTTTGTTACCTGAACGAGATTTTTGACCTTTTTGTCCACGAGCTGAAGTTTTTCCAGTTCCTGAAGCTTGTCCACGACCAACTCTTTTACGATTCTTTGTAGAACCTTCTGCTGGCGTTAAATTTTCAATACCCATTATCTATCCTTTAATACGAGTTAGTGCTTCAACTGTAGCACGAACCACTGTGTTTGGATTGTTTGAGCCAATTGACTTTGTAAGCATGTCTTGAAAACCTGCAAGTTCAAGAACAGGACGAACTGCTCCACCTGCGATAACACCTGTACCTTCAGATGCTGGCTTCAAAAGAACACGACTTGCATTGTACTTATGCTCAATATCATGTGCTATTGTTGTACCTTTAATACTTACTGTAGTTAGGTTTTTAAAAGCGTTATCAACAGCTTTACGTATAGCATCAGGAACCTCTTTTGCTTTACCAGAACCATAGCCAACTGTACCATTTTTGTTACCAACTACAATAAGTGCAGTAAAACGAAATCTTCTACCACCCTTAACAACTTTAGTAACACGACCAATATTTACGATCGCTTCTTCAAATTCTTCTCTATTGATTTCCATCATAGCCCCTAAAACTTAATTTCGTTTGCACGAAGTGCTTCACCAAATGCAGCTATTACACCGTGATATTGGTAACCATTACGATCAAAAACAATCTCAGAGATCTTAGCAGTTTTAAGTTTAGCAGCAAACGCCTCACCTAGAGCCGTAGCACCCTCTTTGTTTGACTTGTGACCACTCTCTTTTGAATTTAATGCACAAATTGTTGTAGCACTAACATCATCGATAGCCTGTACACTCAGATAACGATTTGAACGAAACACAGAAACACGAGGAAGTGTAGCACAACCAGATATTTTCGCACGAATACGACGCTTTCGTTTTATACGATTAGCAATTTTGCTTTTTAATACTTTAGCATTCATCTATACTCCTCCCTTATTTCTTAGCAGTTTTACCGGCTTTACGCACGATATGCTCATCTTTGTACTTAACACCTTTACCTTTGTAAGGCTCTGGTGGTCTAAATGCTCTAATCACTGCCGCAGCTTGACCAAGAGCTTGCTTGTCATGGCTTTTAAGAGTTATTAGATTTTTCTCAACACTAGCTTCAATGCCTTCTGGAAGATCAAAATTAATATCATGTGAAAATCCTAGTTGAAGGTTTAGCACTCTACCATTTACAGCAGCACGGTAACCAACACCATTAATTTCAAGTTCTTTAGTGTAACCATCAGTTAAACCAACAACGATATTTTGAGCTAAAGCTCTATATGTTCCCCAAAATGCTCTATGAGCTTTTTCATCTGACTTTGAAGTAAAAGAAAGTGTACTGTTTTCAAGTGAAAAATCAACATTTCCTTTAGTATCTAAATCTACACTATTTTTGCCTTTAGCAAAAGTTATAACATCGCCATTTGTACTAACTTTAATATCGCTAGCAAAATTTACAGGTAATTTACCAATTCTTGACATGTTATCCCCTTACCAAACTGTACACATAACTTCGCCACCAATACCAAGCTCATAAGCTTTGTCATTTGATAGAACGCCGTGTGATGTACTTACTATAATAGTTCCGTAACCATTTTTAAATCTCTTAATACCTTCTTTACCTTTGTAAACACGTCTACCAGGCTTAGATACTCTTTGAAGTTCATTGATTACAGTTTTACCTTCATCATTGTACTTTAGTACAACTTTGATTGTTTTTTTAACGCCATCTTCAAGAACATTACAACTCTCGATATAGCCTTTTTCAACTAAGATATTTGCTAATGCTTCAACACTCTTAGAGTGTACTAAAGTAGTAACTGGTAATCTTCTCATACCTGCATTACGAACACGAGTTAACGCGTCTGACACTAAGTCATTTATTGCCATTTATTATTCCTTATTTTTTGCGAGTCGAAAAAAATTCAACTGCGAATGAATAGAAGTTTCCTTTTGGAAGGCAGAGCCTACCAAGAAGACTTTCTAACACCTGGGATTAATCCCTCATTTGCCATTTTTCTAAAACAGATACGGCAGATCCCAAAGTCACGAAGTACAGAGTGTGGACGCCCACAGATTTGACATCTTGTATATCCACGTACTTTGAACTTAGGCTCTCTTTTTGCTTTAGCTATCATTGACTTTTTAGCCATTAGTTACTCCCTTTTGTAAAAGGCATACCCATTTTCTCTAAAAGAGCAAAACCAGCCTTGTCAGAATCAGCACTTGTTACAACTGTGATATTCATACCATGAATTTGCATGATCGAATCATAGCTAATCTCTGGGAAGATAAGTTGCTCATCAAGTCCGAAGTTATAGTTACCACGGCCATCAAAACCATTTCTAGGAACACCACGGAAGTCTTTTACACGAGGAAGTGCGATAGATACAAGGCGATCTAGAAAGTTGTACATGCTTTCACCACGAAGTGTTACACGAACACCAACTGGCATACCTTCACGAACTTTAAAACCAGCTACTGATTTTTTAGCTATAACTGTAGTTGCCTTTTGACCAGCAATCATTGTTATAGTATCTTCAATATTTTGGATAAGTTTATTATCTTTCATTGCAAAACCAGCACCAACAGAGATTACTATTTTCTCTACTTTAGGAGTTTGCATAGGATTTTTAACACCTAGATCTGCTTGTAGATCAGCTCTTAGGGCTAAATATTTATCTTTTAAACGAGCCATTATTATGCCTCCACTTTACGAACATTTGAAACATCTATAGGCATCTCTTTATTGATATGTCCGCCTTTAGTATTGTCTTCAGTTGGTTTGATTGCTTTTTTAGCTACTTTACAACCTTCTACTATTACCTTGTTTTTCTTAGGCATAACAGATAGTACTTTAGCTTTAGTTCCGCGATCATCACCAGCGATAATTTCTACAGTATCGCCTTTTTTAAATTTAAATTTTGCCATTAAACAACCTCCGGTGCAAGAGATACTATTTTCATAAATCCAGCATAACGAACTTCACGACCAACAGGTCCGAAGATACGAGTACCTATTGGCTCTCTCTTGTCATCAAGTATAACAGCTGCATTATCATCAAAACGGATAAGAGAACCATTTTCACGGTGAACCTCTTTCGCAGTTCTAACGATAACAGCTTTTACAACTTTACCTTTTTTAACTTTAGCAGTTGGAGTCGCTTTTTTAACAGAAGCAACTATTACATCACCTATTGTTGCGTAACGACGCTTTGAACCACCAAGTACCTTAATACACATAATCTCTTTAGCACCTGTATTGTCAGCTACATTCAGACGAGTAAAACCTTGAATCATTACTCTGCTCCTTTTATAACCGATTTAAGTCTAAAAGATTTAGTTTTTGAAAGTGGACGACACTCTACTGCTGTAATCTCATCACCTACTTTTACTTCATTGCGCTCATCATGTACTAAGTACTTTTTGAAACGTCTTACAACTTTGTGGTAACGAGGATGCATTACACGGCGTTCTACAACGATAGAAACCGTTTTTTCGCCTGCAATAGTAACTACTTTACCTTGAATTTCACGCTTATGTGTCATACTCTGGCCCCTAGTTTGCCACTGCATTAATAGCAGTGTTGATTTTAGCAATATTTTTCTTAGCAACACGAAGTTCGCTAGTATTATTTAATTGCATCATCTTTTGTTTTATTTTTAGAGTAAACAATTCAGTTTTTTTCTCTTTTAGCATAACCTTAAGTTCTGCTACGTTTTTATCTGCTAAATCAATATATTTCATTGCTCAACTCCGCAGTAATTATTTTAGTCTTAAATGGCAACTTGTGCATTGCAAGAGCTAACGCTTCACGCGCTATATCATGTGGAACACCAGCCATTTCAAATATAATACGACCTGGTTTAATATTCATAACCCATTGATCAACTGAACCTTTACCCTTACCCATACGAGTCTCAAGAGGTTTAGAAGTTAGTGGTTTAGCAGGAAACACACGGATCCAAATCTTACCATTTCTTTTAATATGACGAGTAGCTGAAATACGAGCTGCTTCAATCTGACGAGAGTTAATACGACCTGCTTCAACCGCTTTAAAAGCGATATCACCAAATGCTAGAGTATAACCCGAACGAGCGTAACCACGGTTACGACCTTTCATTACCTTACGATACTTTGTTCTCTTTGGCATCAACATAATTATTCAGCCTTTTCTTTTCTTGGAGCGCGTTTTCTTGGACGCTCTTGCTTTTCTTCTTTAGCTTCAGCTGGGATACCTTTAGTAAGTACCTCACCTTTGAATATCCACACTTTAACACCTATACAACCGTATTGTGTATGAGCTTCAGCGAAACCATAGTCTATCTTAGCACGAAGTGTATGAAGAGGAACACGTCCCTCTAAGTACCACTCAGTACGAGCCATTTCAGCTCCACCTAAACGACCGCTAACAGAAACTTTAATACCTTTAGCACCTGAACGTTGTGCAGTTTGCATAACTTTTTTCATAGCTCTTCTAAATGCAACACGACGCTCTAATTGAGTAGCAACATTCTCAGCAACTAGTTGAGATGAAACCTGAGCTTTTTTCTCTTCTTTTATGTTTACTGAAACTGGTTTTGCAATCAGTTTTTCTAGAGATGTTTTAAGCTTCTCAATATCCGCACCTTTTTTACCAATAATGATACCAGGGCGAGCTGCAACGATAGTTACACGAAGTCTCTTTATAGTTCTTTCTATAATGATGTTAGCAACACCTGCATAGTAAAGTTCTTTCTTTAAAAATGTACGAATCTTGTGATCTTCACCTAAAGCTGCTGGAGCAGTTTTAAAGTTAGGAAACCATCTGCTCTCCCAGTTACGGTTGATTCCAAGACGTAAACCAATAGGATTAACTTTTTGACCCATATTATTTACCCTCTACTTCTACTAAGATATGTGCAGTTGGCTTTCTGATCCCAGATGCCATACCACGCGCACGCGGTCTAAATCTTTTTAGAACTGGACCATTATCAATACGACATGATGTAATAGTACAATCCTCTGCTTCATTACCACTGTTTGCAACTGCAGATGCAACAACTTTAGCGATGATTTTAGCTGCCTTATTTGGAGTGAATTCTAAAGATGCTAACGCAAGTTCTGCATTCATACCTTGAATTTCTCTCGCTATAAGACGAGATTTGATTGGTGAAACACGGATAAATTTTAATAATGCTCTAGCCATGATTACCCCTTCTTCTGAACAGAGCCCTTGTGGCCCTTGAATGTACGAGTTGGTGCGAATTCACCAAGTTTATATCCAATGTGATTCTCTGTAACATATACAGGAATGAATTGTCTTCCGTTGTGAACATTTATAGTAAAACCAACCATTTCAGGAAGAACCATAGATCTTCTTGACCATGTTTTAATAGGTTTTTTACTGCCCTCTGCTTTAGCTGCTTGGACTTTTTTTACTAAATGGTCATCAACAAATGGACCTTTTTTTACTGAACGAGCCATTGTTAACCTACCCTTCTTGCATTTGGTTTACGGCGAGTAATAATAAGATTATCACTAGCTTTCTTACGACGAGTTTTAGCACCCTTCGTTGGTTTACCCCATGGAGTAACTGGATGACGACCTGAGTTCGTTTTACCTTCACCACCACCATGTGGGTGATCAATTGGGTTCATAGCAGAACCACGAGTTTGAGGACGAATTCCTAAATGTCTTTGACGACCAGCTTTTGCTATAACGATATTACCAAACTCTTCGTTACCAACTGAACCAATAGTAGCTAAACACTCACCT
>Ga0265293_10003465_pt1 | contig 29273 bp, 25 predicted proteins | sample Munlanlewell138R_FD_192505 | JGI IMG/M metagenome (GOLD analysis project Ga0265293, IMG submission 192505) | Leachate microbial communities from a municipal landfill in Southern Ontario, Canada - Leachate well 138R | ecosystem: Engineered > Solid waste > Landfill > Unclassified | place: Canada... | reverse complement strand
CTTAGAGATTTAGTGACGACAGTCGGCGATTTTGAGGTGTCATCCTCGGCGCGCAACAATATTGAGGTAAACCGCAAGGGTGTAACCAAGGCGGCTGGGCTATCGGAAGTGATCGGTCCCCTAGGTATCAAGCCCAGTGAGGTTGTGGCCATCGGTGATGGTCTCAACGATCTGGCTATGTTGCGCTGGGCAGGTTTTAGTGTGGCCATGCAAAATGCCCCCGATATCGTAAAAGAACATGCTGATCACATAACGGCGAGTAATGATGAAGATGGAGTTGCTCAACTCATTCAGCTACTCTTGAAACAGATGAGCTAGGTGACCATAGCCTTCTTTTTCTAGGTCTTCTTTGGGAATAAAGCGTAGAGCGGCACTATTAATGCAATAACGTAGGCCCCCGCGTTCTTCAGGACCATCGGTAAAGACATGCCCCAGGTGTGAATCGACGCCTGCACTACGCACTTCTGTGCGGATCATACCATGTGAAGTATCTTTGTTATAAGCCACAACGTCCTTTGCGATGGGTTCTGTAAAACTTGGCCAGCCGCATCCGGCATCAAATTGATGGGTGGAAGAGAAGAGCGGTTCTCCCGAAACCACATCGACATAGATTCCAGGCTTTGTGTTATCCCAGTAGGCATTCTGGAAAGGTGGTTCTGTTCCATTATCTTGGGTGACGCGGAACTGTTCAGGACTCAGTCTTTTGCGTAACTCTTCTCTTGACGGTTTTCGTTTCATGCCCATCACCTCTGTTTTAGTGTATGTTCGTCCTTAATTTCTTATGAAAATGGAAGTCGTCTATGGCGATCTTCTACAAGTCGACCCGCGATCCTAGTGTGAGAAAGAGGTAATGCAATGAAAATCACCATGGCCGAGTTGGCCAAGAAATGTGGTTATTCTAAAGCAACGGTTTCCAGGGCGTTAGCGGACGATCCTAGAGTTAAGCCTGAGACCAAAGCACTCATCCTTGAAGTCGCGAAGCAGTACAACTACCAACCGCATACAGTCGCAAGCAATTTGGCTAAGCGACGTACGAAGACAATTGGATTGATGTTTCCCAAGGCTCCGCGAACCATAGCCGATCCATTTTTCTTAGAGTACTTGCATGGTGTGAGCGAAACTCTCTTTGAATACGGCTTTAGCCTCCTCGTTCCACAGGTGCGCCGACAGAGGGTCACAGAAACCATTGCCCAACTCGTAGCCCATAGCAGGGTAGACGGTATTATTCTCACCGAGCCACTCATTGAAGATTCCCGTATCGAGCTCCTCAGAGAATCAGGTGTGCCCTTTGCCTTTCTGGGAAGCACGGTTCATCCCGAAGTCTCCTGGGTAGATGGAGATAATAGGGGAGGGGCCTATGAGGCGATACGCACCTTAGGAGCTCTAGGACACAAACGCATTGCCGTTATCACGGGTGAACCGGGATTGGTGTCCACCGAAAAGCGGTTAGCTGGTTATCAAGATGGACTTGCTGCTTTGGGCCTTGAACCGCAGACGGATCTATTCTGGCGAGGGGACTTTACCAGGCAAGGCGGCTACGATGCGGTGCGCGATCATCTGGAGCACATCAAAACGGGCGTAGTGACAGCCATTTTTGCCTGTAATGACTTGATGGCCATTGGCGGTATTCAAGCTCTAACCGAGGCGGGGCTACAGATCCCGTCACAAGTCTCGATCATGGGGTTTGACGGAATCGAGGTAGGACAGTATTTGTCGCCGCCTCTGACCACAGTACAGCAACCTGTGTTTCGTCTGGGTCAAGAAGTCGCTCGGGTTCTGTTGGAACAGATTGAGAACAACGAGGAACCTATACAGATCACGCTTCCAGTGAAACTGATCAATGCGACCAATACGATTGGACCAGCACCTGGAAGAAAATAGTACTGCACCGGCGGTAAGAAAAGGGCGACCAATCTCGAATAATCTGATAGAATGGAAAAAAGAGTCAGGATGTGGGGGGATTCAAATGAAGAAAGTGTTGCGGCTCATCGTCTTGATGGCCATGGCAACGCTCTTGGTCGGATGTCAAGGTCGGGTGCTGTTTAATGTCGATGTTCCTATTGTCATCGAACCAGCGCCGCCACGGTATCAAGCCGAGGCTTGGGGGTACCTTTCTTATGACCCTCGTGATCATCACATTCGTTACACAGTGGGAAGAAATGAAAGTCGTTACTATGAGCCACTCCGAGATGCTAAAGTAACGGTAGTGGGAACTGGAATGAGCGTATACACCGATCGCGATGGATACTTCTACATGCGAGGAGTACCCCATGGTAGACTCACCCTGTTGGTAGAACACAGGTGGGTAGGTCCGCATAATGGTGTCTACATAACAACCTCGTCTCGCTAGATAGTGCGGGGCCGCTGCAATGATGCAGCGGCCCCTTTGCCTAACCAGGCCCAGTTCCCTGTTTGCTCATGAGCTTCTCCGCCCGCTCGATGGCGGCTCTAACCAGAGAACCGGCCTCTCGGGTGGTGATGTTACCCCAATCCCCGTCTTTGACCTTGTGGGAAAAGCCAAGTTCTTCCGCGAGCTCATACTTGAGTCGCTCAGACATGACACCCCGTCGACGTTTCATCTGGTCATCACTCCCACATATAGTCTATCCCCACCACTCTTGAATATGCGGGGAGGGAGGAGGAACAAGCTTCCGTTTGGGGAATTAGATGCATAGAACGAATTCATGATAAGGGATCGATATAATTGGCAAAACTAGAACAAACACAGGTTCAATCCAGTGGAGAAGCTATGCATCGGCGCTTAGCCCTGGACTTTGTGGAGACCGGTGATGATCGCTTGTCTGAGGGACGCGTCAGTAAGAAGTTACCTCAGGGAATTACTTCATCCATGCTTTACTCTGATATTGTACGTTTGGCCTGGCCTTCCTTGCTGGAACTGACCCTAACGCAGCTCACCTCCATGGTGGATCTGATGATGGTGGGCGGACTGGGTGCTTGGGCGATTACTGCGGTTGGGTTGACGACCCAGCCTAAATTTCTGCTTATGACCATGTTTGTCGCTATGAACGTGGGTGCCACAGCCATGGTGGCCCGCTATCGCGGTGCAGGTGAACACAAGAAAGCAAATGAAATACTAAAGCAAGCTCTGATTTTGACCTTTTCATTATCTTTGGTATCTTCTATCTTTGGTTTCATTTTTTCAGAAGACATGGTGCGCTTCATGGGAGCTGCCGATGCCGAAACATTGGCCGGTGGAACCGTCTACCTGCGCATCCAGATGATCGGTTTAGTTCCATTGGCACTGACCTCAACATTTACCGCCACGTTGCGAGGCGTAGGGCATACCCGCATAGCCATGGTGTACAATCTTGTGGCCAATGCGGTCAATGTGATGATGAACTATGTACTCATTAACGGACATTTTGGTTTCCCGCGTCTAGAAGTGGCCGGTGCGTCTTTAGCCACGATCATAGGACAGTTGGTGGCTTTTGGCATAGCCTTGTCGGTAGTCCTCAAGGGAGATCACTATTTGCACCTGCAGCTCAAAGAAGGCTTCAAGATTCAGTTGCATCACATGCGTAACATCGTCAACATCGGCATTCCGGCTATGATCGAGCAACTTGCCATGCGTGCCGGGATGATTGTGTATGCGAGGGCTGTTGCGTCATTGGGCACCGTGGTCTACGCCACCCACCAAGTCACCATGAACATTCAAGCCATGTCATTTATGACTGGACAAGCCTTTGCTGTGTCGGCCACGTCGTTGGTGGGTCAAAGCTTAGGTAAGAAACGTCCTGATATGGCCCAGAGTTACAGCAATCATACCCGCCGGGTCGGGATGGCGACTTCTCTGGTACTAGCTACCACGTTCTTCTTCTTTGGTCGTCAAATTGTCAGCCTCTATACGAATGATCCCGCCATTATAGAACAAGGAACCCGGATTCTAAAATTGGTCGCTTTGGTGCAGCCCTTCCAGTCGTCGCAGTTTATTCTGGCTGGTGCGCTGCGCGGGGCGGGAGACACAAGAGCAACGATGGTGATTACCTTTTTGACCGTGATGCTTGTGCGTCCCAGTCTGGCCTTGCTCTTCATTAACAGGTTCCACTGGGGTCTAGATGGTGCCTGGATTGCTTTGGTAACGGACCAAGTTCTGCGGAGCAGCTTGGTGCTCTTACGTTATAATTCCGGAAAATGGAAGCAGATTAAGATAAAGTGAGGGTTGTTCCATGAACACAAAGGGCTGGAGGCTTAGTTTTTCGGTGATGGTTATCCTCTTGATGGGGGCTTTGATCATGAAATGGATCGGTTCCTCTGGAGCACCCCTTACGGAAGTGAACGGGTCCCTCGATGTGGATCCATCACTATCGGGTTCGGCGGTCACAGATGTTCGGGTCTTTTTCCCGCCGCTCCAGGGAATGACGTATTACTTTGCCGGTGAAGGTATGGAGTACGCTTCGTTTACTCGTCAGATCACCTTCACCACTCCTGATGCTGTGCAAGTCGAAGATCGAAGCGGAACAAATCTGGCGCAGGTCGTGGAGTATAGTCCAGAAGGATTACGGATCATCTGGTCCGAAGAGGAGTTTTACTCTAAAGAAAGCCTTCTTGATGACACTATGCGAGAAGGGCGAAGTAGTGGTGGACCTCGGGATCTGCTTCTACTCAAGGCTCCGGTTATGAAGGGCAACACCTGGCGTGATGCTAGTTTTGATCGAGAGATTATTGCAGCAGACGAAATAGTCACCATACCCCTGGGGACCTTTTACGAGGTCGTTACGGTGAAGAGCCGAAGCATCGAAGCGGATGATTTTGTAATGTACGAGTATTACGCTAAGAACATTGGCCTCATCAAGCGGGTCAGTCTCTACGTACAGGATGAGAAGACCTACGCGGTTGTATCAAACCTCCAGAGTCTCGCTTGTCCGCGTCCGCAGTTCTAGACAGGGGAGGGGTGTTTGGTGAATCATTCGTATACGATTGGAATTGATGTGGGGGGCACGAATACCGATGCCGCCCTGCTTTGTGATGCTGAGGTAGTGGCGTTAATCAAGGTACCCACGGATCACCAGGATCTTTTGTCTAGTACGAAGGAGGCCCTACAGACAATACTCGATCACTATAAGGGAGCAGAACCCGTGAAGCTCCACTTGTCGACAACGCTCTCCACCAATGTCATTGCGGAGGGAAGGGGAGCTCCGACAAAGGTTGTGGCGGTACCAGGACCAGGAGTAAACTTGCGTTCCCTTAGTTTCCCCTTTTCCATCATTGAGCTTGAAGGCTATATCGATCATCGCGGCCGCGAGGTCAGCCCACTTGACATGGATCAGGTTCTGGCGCTACGAGATGTCTGCGACGATGGAGAGGCTTTGGCGGTTGTAGGAAAGTTCTCCCAGCGCAATCCCATCCACGAACAACAGCTCGCCAGGGAACTGGCCAAATGGCATAGCGGAGTTATTAGCCTAGGACACCGCCTCTCGGGTCGTGCCAACTTTCCCAGGCGCATTGTCACAACGTATCTGAATGCCAGCATCGCCAAACACCAGGGTGACTTCCTTAAGGTATGGGAGGATGTACAAGGTACCGATATTTCGGAAATCGCCATTCTAAAGGCTGATGGGGGTACCATGACGCTCAATGACTCGCGGGAGCGGGCTATCGAGTCAATCTTGTCAGGACCAGCCGCCAGCATTATGGGGGTTAAAGCCCTGAGCCAGTGCCCGGAGAATAACTATCTGATTGTTGATATTGGGGGCACCACGACAGATCTAGCGGCCGTAGTCGATGGCGAAGTGCTCTATGAGCGAGATGGTGCGACTATTGCAGGATACAAGACACTAGTACCTGCTGTTTTGACGCGTTCCATCGGGTTGGGCGGCGACAGTAAGGTGACATATGAAGAGGGCCTGGGCATCACAATTGGTCCCCAGCGCGCCGGAATGCCCGTTTGTTTAGGGGGCAAACATCTCACACCGACCGATGCAGCTGTAGCTCTGGGTTTGGCGAGCATTGGCGAGCGTGAGGCAGCCATCCAAGGGTGGAACACTTGGGCTGAAACGTTCGGTATACGTGGCGAAGACTTAGCCAGACAAGTACTTGATACTTTTACGGCGCAGCTCGCCCGAGCTGTAGACGACTTTTATCGCGAACTAGAGAATATGCCACTCTACACGGTGCATGAAGTACTAAACCCGCCCGAGCTGAGACCTAGGTACATTGTGGGCCTGGGGGCGCCGGCGGGGGTGTACCTCCCGCCTTTGGCCGCACACTTGGACTTGCCCTGCGAAGTGTTGCCCTTCAGTGCGGGGGCCAATGCAATTGGTGCAGCGGCAGCACGCACTACAGTGGGGGTTACACTCCAGGCAGATACCGAACTGGGCCGGGTTACGATTCCTGAGATGGGGTATCAAGAAGAACTACATAGACCACTCTTTTTTGATATCGGTAAAGCCCGTGAACTCGCGGAAGCCAAGACCAGGGAGTATGCTAGCTCACTTGGCTACGATGCTACTGGTGAGATTTACATCGTGGAAGAAGAGAGCTTCCAGATGGTCAGGGGTTTTCGAACGGTGGGTCAAACCCACATGGTGCGCACACAGCTTCGTCCTGAGGTGCGCAAAGTGAGGGGGGACATCAAGTGACACAGGTAGGATTGGTTTTTTTCCCGGCCTTCGATTGGGCGATCAGTCCCGATCACCCCGAACGTCAAGAACGACTCCTGTACACCAGAGATCAGATTCAGGAAGAAGGGCTTTTCGATCATCCTTCGATCCATGAATACCGTCCTCGCCTGGCCACGGATGAGGAGATTCTTCGGACGCATGTTGTAATCCCGAGTCTTGATCAAAGGATTACCGAATCCCATCGCATTGCTGCAGGGGGTACCATTGTTGCAGCTGATCTTGTAGTAGACGGCCTGGTTGACCGGGCATTTGCTCTGCTCAGGCCCCCCGGGCACCATGCCAATCGAGTCGTACACGGCGCTCGAGGTTTCTGTGTGCTCAACAATGAGGCCGTTATGGTCGATCACCTCAGGGCCAGGCTCGGAGCTGATCTGAAAGTCGCCATTGTCGATACCGATGCACATCATGCTGATGGAACCCAAGACGTTTTCTACAACGATCCGGGAGTTCTGCACATTTCACTTCACCAGGATGGACGGACCCTGTATCCCGGTACGGGCTTCACATCAGAGCGGGGCGGTCCAGGAGCCTATGGCCAGACGGTGAACATTCCTCTGCCTCCAGGCACTGGAGATGAGGGAATGCTGATGGTGATGGAAAGAGTCGTCTTGCCCATTTTGCGCGAGTGGAAGCCTGATTACATCATCAACGCCGCAGGACAGGACAATCACTTCTCCGACCCCATTACCAACATGAGTTTCTCCGCGCAGGGCTATGCTCAGTTGACCGAGCTCTTGAGCCCTGACATCGTTGTTCTTGAGGGTGGGTACTCCATTGAGAGTGCGCTGCCCTATATCAATGTAGGTTTGCTCTTGGCTTTAGCGGGTCTCGATTACTCCAAAGTCCAAGAACCCATTGAACGGAAGAATCGGGAGCAAGGGAAGAGCATTACGGAACAGGTCGCGAAAGTATGCGACGAGGTGATGGATTTGTGGCAAACCCGCTCACAAGCGCATTTGGGTGAGGTATTTGGCGAAGCTGACTTTTTCGAGCGCAGACGTCAGATTTACTACGACACAGACAACATCTACGAAAGTCAGCAAGAGTTTGTTCGTCTGTGTTCAAGCTGCGCGGGTTGGAGGGTTATCTACACAAGTTCAACGCGCAACCGCGATCCCGTTGGCGTAGTCCTGCTTCCCTGGAAGCCCTGCCCCGTTTGCACTGGTGAAGCTCGGGAGCAGTACGAAGAACTCACGAAGGATGAGCGGTTTCGTCAGGTCGTGTGGCAAGATCCTGCATCCAAATTTTGCCGCTGTGACGGAACAACCAAAACTTGACAGGATTTCGCCGTTTCATCACGAACATAGCTTGGATGATTAAAAGTTGGGGGATGGTTCCATGGTTCGCTGGAGGCGGGCTGGTTACTTAATCATACTTGATATCGTATTCGCTAATTTAGCATTCATAGGTGCACTCTTGATTCGGTTTGAGGCTGTCCCGGCTCAGCAGTGGCAGTTCTATTTCTCTGTTCTTGTACCGTATACAATGATTCGCCTATTTAGCAATTATTTCTTTGGAATTTATAATCGGGCCTGGCGCTATGCGTCTATGGATGAAGTCTTGGCTATTGTTGGGGCTGTGTCCGTTGGCTCCATCTTTGCAGTGATGCTCTGCCTGTTCTGGTTTGGATCCCTACCAGGCCGCAGTATTGTAGTTTTGGACTGGTTTTTGAACATCGCTCTCTTGGGAGGCAGTCGTTTTGCTTGGAGGCTTCTGACATCGCGTCTTGGATCGCAACCGGTTGTACAAAAAAACCAATCGCTCAAGAACGTCCTGATTATCGGAGCAGGCGATGGGGGAGTATTAGTCGCACGAGAGTTGCGTAATCATTATGGGGCTCGTGTGCGTTTGGTAGGCTTTGTCGATGACGATCCGGTCAAACAAGGCCAACGGATCCTCGGTTATCCCGTGCTGGGACCTAAAGAGCATGTCCCTGGGATTGTCGATCAGTACGGTGTTGATGAGATCATCATCTCGATGCCATCGGTACCTCGTAAGGTGATTCGTGAAATCGTGGGGATCGCCCAAGAAACGGGGAAAACGGTTAAAATCCTTCCTGGTGTCTTTGACCTTATTGAAGGCAATGTGACGGTGAACAAGATTCGAGAAGTGCAGATTGAAGACTTGCTCGGTCGTGATCCGGTGAAAGTAGATATTGTGGGAATGAGTGCCTACATTAAAGACCATGTGGTCTTGGTGACTGGGGCAGGCGGTTCCATTGGATCCGAGCTGTGTCGCCAGATTGTAGCCCTTAAACCAAAGACATTGTTGCTTTTGGATAACTGCGAGAATAATATGTACGACATTGAAATGGAACTGAAGACCAAGAGTGAGATACCCTTGGTGGCTTTGGTGAAGGACATTCGTGATCGGGCCGCCATTGAGGCCGTCTTCTCAAAGTATAAGCCGCAAGTTGTCTTTCATGCGGCCGCCCATAAACATGTTCCGCTCATGGAACAGAATGCTGAAGAGTCCATAAAGAACAATGTATATGGTACATATCAGGTGGCATGGGCCGCCCACAACCATGGTGCACAGCGTTTCGTCTTAGTCTCCACCGATAAAGCGGTGAACCCAACAAGTGTTATGGGCGCATCGAAACGCATCGCGGAGATGATCATTCAATACCTCGACACGATCAGTTCCACTACCTATGTGGCGGTGCGATTTGGTAATGTCCTAGGGAGCAGGGGCAGTGTGATTCCGCTTTTCCGGAAGCAGATTTTGGCCGGTGGGCCAGTAACTGTGACCCATGAGAAGATGATTCGCTACTTTATGACCATACCCGAGGCAGTGCAGTTGATCTTGCAGGCGGGAGCCCTCGCATCAAGGGGCGAGATCTTCGTTTTGGATATGGGTGAACCAGTGTCGATTATGGACTTGGCCACGACACTGATTCGTCTCTCTGGATTCCAGCCCTACGCCGACATTGATATCAAGATTACTGGCATGAGACCGGGAGAAAAGCTGTTTGAAGAGTTGCTCACAGATGAGGAAGGCGTGAATGCTACCACCCATGAACGCATCTTTGTCGCTAAACCTTCGACTCTAGATACGGTTTTGCTTGACAATACGATCAAGGCCTTCCAGCAGGCTCCACAAGTAGCTCTGCCTACGAACCAATCGACAACGACGCAGTTTATCCAGAGCTTCCTGCCGGGCTTTGTCAGAGTACCAAACGCCGATGACATTGCCTTAGAAGAAAAGATGGAGCTGCTCCAAGACGAAGCTGCTGCAACTAGTTTGGGGGAATAAGGATGAAGCGCTTACGGGAGATTGTTCCTCATTTTTCCTTTGAGGGAGAATATGTCGGTGCGGAAGTATGCACAGATGGACACATCAATGATACATTCTTTGTCTATTTCCAGATGCATGACAAACAAGTGCGTTATGTTCTTCAATGCATTAACCAACACGTCTTCCGCGACCCTGAAGGCGTGATGGCGAATATTGAAGCGGTGACGCGTCACTTGCGCAAAAAGGTGATCGAACAGGGTGGTGATCCCAGCCGGCGTGCGATGCGGGTTATTCCCACTGTTACCGGCTATTCGTTCTTCCGGAGTGTGGGGGGCGAGTATTGGCGGGCCTATGACTTTATTGAAGGGGCTCGAACCTATGAGCAAGTAGAAGACCCGATTCACTTTTACCACTCGGGTCGTACCTTCGGGCAGTCCCAATACTTACTGAGTGACTTTCCAGCCGATACTCTCCATGAGACGATCGAACGCTTTCATGATACCAGGAAGCGCTTAGGAGACCTGCTCAACGTCATTGAGACGGACCCTAAGGGACGGGCGTCCGGCGTTCGTGACGAAATCGACTTCATCCTGGCACGTAGCCATGAGACGGGAGTTATCGTAGACTTACTTGCTGCAGAGGAGATTCCACTACGCGTCACGCACAACGACACAAAGCTCAACAATGTCATGATCGATGACGAGACGGGGGAGGGCATCTGTGTCTTGGACCTCGATACAGTGATGCCTGGTTCTGCTCTGTACGATTTTGGTGATGCGATCCGTTTTGGAGCTAGCACCGCACGAGAAGACGAGCCCAATCTCGATCTGGTTTCCCTCGATCTGGAACTCTTCACCGCCTTTACACAAGGGTACCTGAGCATGGCCAAGGGATTTTTGAATCGAGTCGAACTGGACCACTTGGCCTTCTCAGTAAAGCTGATGACCCTGGAGACGGGTATGCGGTTCTTAACGGATTACATTGATGGAGACAGGTACTTTCGTGTGGAGCGCCCTGACCACAATCTCGATCGGGCCCGTACCCAACTTAAACTCGTTGCAGACATGGAAGCCAAGATGATGCGGATGGAAGCCATCATCCGAGATGTTCTAAACGATGGTCTCAAAGAGGGTGCATAGTATGGGAAGGATGAAACTTCTCATCGTTGTGGCGACGTTCGTTGTGCTCTCTGGTTCCGTGGCTATTCTAGCCTTCCTACCGCATCTAGCCACCGGCAGTGTGATTAACAAGCATATTGCCTTTGAAACAACCTACGATCCCATAGATTGGGGGCTTGATGTCAAGCCTCTGTCTTTGATTACCGTAGATGGTTACCATCTGGCCGCCTGGGAGCTTGAGGTCGATAATCCTCGGGCCACAATGGTCTTTTTGGGTGGACTCACGCATCCGCCTGTAAGCGCTTTCTGGGGTCATGCACAGGTACTGGCTGACTACGGATACAGTTCACTCTTGATTGAACTGCGCAGTCATGGGGAGAGCTCCGGCGAGCAGGTGTACCTGGGCTATGCCGAGCACCTGGATGTGCTCGCAGGGCTCGAGTACTTGAAAAAGCAGAAGCCGGGTTTGCCCGTTATCGCTTTTGGCGCGGACCTAGGCGGTGTGGCGGCGATCAATGCCGCAGGCTTGTACCCTGACCTGGATGGTGTTATCAGTATCGGAGCCTTTTCGTCATGGGCCGATTTGTTCGGAGATAATCTTTATTTCAGCGGGGCTCCTCTTGCCCTAGCCGTAGTCGAAAAACCCTTTGTATCGCTGTATACATCGTTTAAGTTTGGCTTCTCCAATAGCTCGTTGAATCCAAAGAAGCAGATAAAAAACGTTGGAGACAGACCCGCCCTACTTATGCACTCCAAAGACGACCAGTTTGTCTCCGTGCTCAATCTAGAGCGGATCATGGAGAGCACTCCTCGTTCTGTAGACAATGTAGAGTTTTGGATTAGAGAAGGTGAAGAGCACTTGGTGGCCAAGGACTTTCTTAATCCCACGAATGATCCCGAGTATATCGGAAAGATACTAACCTTTTTGACGACATACTTTTGATTTGAGAAATGGGGTGAAGCAGATGATTCGAGTAGCCGTTGTAGGCTATGGAAACATAGGAATGTATGCGGTAAGGGCCCTACAGGAAGCTCCCGATCTTGAACTGGCCGGGGTGGTTCGCAGAAAAGTCAACCCAGCGCAATCTCCTCCCGAACTTGCGGACGTTCCTGTTGTAACGAACATTGCCGAACTGGGCAAGGTGGATGTCGCACTTTTATGTACGCCCACTCGCAGCGTTCCAGAACAAGCACGAGAACTAGTGGCCTTGGGAATCAACACCGTTGATAGTTTTGATATCCATGGTGAGCCTTTGTTGGAGTACAGGGCTGAACTTGGAGAACTAGCCAGGCGTTACGGCGTAGCTTCGGTACTAGCTGCAGGATGGGATCCAGGGAGCGACTCGGTGATTCGCGCTCTCATGGAGGTACTGGCCCCTCGGGGACTGACCTTTACGAATTTCGGACCAGGAATGAGCATGGGTCATTCGGTAGCTGTGAAAGCCATAGCGGGGGTCAAAGATGCTCTATCTATGACCATACCTGTCGGTTCAGGTGTGCACCGCCGTCTTGTCTACGTTGAACTGGAGCCTGGAACGGACTTCAAGACAGTGGAACTCTCCATCAAAAACGATGCGTACTTCAAGAAGGATGAGACCCATGTCTATCAGGTTGAGTCCATCGCAAGTCTAAAGGACGTAGGACACGGTGTTCTCATCGAGCGAAGCGGTTCATCGGGTCAAACAGCCAACCAGAATCTCACCTGGGGGATGCGCATTAACAACCCGGCCCTCACAGCCCAAGTAATGGTGGCCGCCGCGAGGGCGAGTACGAAGCAAAAACCGGGCAGTTACACGCTTTTAGAGATTCCGTTAGTAGATTATTTTTTCGAGGAAACTGATGAATTGATACGGCGTTTGGTCTAGCTCGAAGCGGAAGGCGAAAGAACCGAAGGGTCTTTTTGCGGAAAGGCGCCTGAGGTTCTCTTTTTTCCGTCTTTCTTGTTCAGAAAGTGTTAATTTCCGAATAAACACGAAAGGGATTTCGTAGTCGTATGCGAATAGTATTTGTATAAATTAAAGGACGGAGGATGGTTGATGAAATACGCTGGTTTGACTGTAGGAGTACCTAAGGAGATTCTCGCGGGTGAACGCAGAGTCTCGGCAACACCTGAAACAGTTGGTCAATTTGTGAAAGGTGGAGCCAAAGTATTGGTTGAGGCAGGGGCCGGATTGGGTGCCTTTTTTAGTGATGAAGCTTATCAAGAAGCAGGCGCCACACTATGTGATGTGAAAGAGGTTTACGAGAGTGCTGACCTGATTCTCAAGGTTAAAGAACCTCAGTTTAATGAGGCGCTAGGCGTACATGAAGTAGACCTTATGCGTTCTGGACAAGTTCTCGTCACATTCTTGCATCCAGCGTCGCCAGGAAACCACAAGATGATCAAGGATCTAGCAGCCAAGGGTGTTACTTCCCTAACGCTCGACTCCATTCCTAGGATCTCCCGCGCCCAGACCATGGATGCACTAACCTCTATGAGTACTGTAGCAGGTTATAAAGGATTGCTTATGGCCGCTAACAGAATTCCCAAGTTCCTTCCACTCATGGGTACAGCCGTAGGCATGATTCAACCTGGTCAAGTTCTAGTCATTGGTGCAGGCGTAGCTGGACTACAGGCCATCGCTACCGCCAAGAGAATGGGTGCCGTTGTCTATGCAGCAGACATTCGTCCTGACGCTCGTGAGCAAGCCCAAAGTTTGGGAGCCCGCATTGTCGATCTGGGCATTCCTCAAGATCTGGCCATCGGTGAAGGCGGCTATGCTAAGCACTTGAGCCAAGAATGGCTAGAAAAAGAACGGGAAGCGATAAAAGAGATCGTAGCCTCCTCTGACATTTTGATTACATCAGCTTTGGTTCCAGGTAAGGAAGCGCCAATTCTAATCACTGAAGAGATGGTCAAATCTATGAAACCCGGTTCGGTCATTGTTGACATTGCCATTGACCAAGGCGGAAACTGCGCACTCAGTGAAGGCGGCGTAGTGAAGGAACATTATGGTGTCATCGTTGACGGAACGAAGAACATCCCTGGTTCTATGCCCACCAGCTCGACCGATATGTTCTCCAAGAACGTTCTACACTTTGTCAACAACATTGTAGAGAATGGCAAAGTAACACTCAATATGGACGATGTCATTGTTAAGCAAACCTTGACAACAAGAGATGGTAATGTGGTGCACGAAGGTGCTCTAGAATCAATGCGTGCAAGAGGAGAGATTTAATGACCTATTTTGTCTTAGTCCTGGCCTTTGTGGGGGCCGCGCTACTTGGCTACAAGCTCATTAGCGACGTGCCTAGTTTGATCCATACCCCCCTCATGTCGGGCATGAACGCCCTTTCCGGAATTACAATTGTCGGCGCGGTGTCAACCACTGGTTTGGCCGTAGCCACCGGAAGCAAGGTAGTGGGATTTCTTGCCATTGTCCTGGCCATGATTAACGTCGTGGGAGGATTTATGGTGACGGATCGCATGTTAAGGATGTTCAAAACCAAAAAGGGGAGGAAAGCATAGATGTCCCTATCATTAATCTTACAGTTAGTGTTTATCGCGGGATTCATCTATGGAATCCGCCTCATGAACTCGCCTGAGACTGCAGTGACGGGCAACCTCGTTGGTGCAGTTGCCATGACTGGTGCCATCGCCGTAACGATGGTTGAAGCACAGGTCTTGACAATGCCGGTCATCTGGGCCGGTCTCATTGTGGGTTCCGCCCTCGGTGTGTGGCTGTCCGTTAAGGTCTTGATGATTCAGATGCCCCAGATGGTCGCTTTGTTCAACGGTTTTGGCGGCGGAGCATCGGCCCTTGTGGCTTTGGTTACCATTGCATTAGGTTTTGGCGCGGGCAAAGTAGTCGAGCTCGTTCCCTTTACCTGGTTTACGTCGGGTGTGGCCGTTCTTGTAGGCGGCGTGACCTTAAGCGGAAGTCTGGTGGCAGCTGCGAAACTGCATGGGAAGATGAACCAGCGTCCTGTGCATCTGCCACACCACAACCTGCAACTGTTTGTCAGTCTGGGAGTGATGGTTCTCTCTACATTAGGTCTTACCTTTAGTGTAGGTCATCCACTACTTCATGCCGCGATTCTCACGGTAGGTTCACTTTATTTTGGATATGTTTTCACCATCCGTGTGGGCGGCGCCGATATGCCCATCACCATTTCTCTTCTTAACTCATTTTCTGGTGTGGCCGGTGCCATTGCAGGTTTTGCGCTAGAAAACGGAGCTTTGCTCGTAGTGGTAGGATCTATTGTTGGTGCTTCGGGTCTGATTCTGACCCAAATCATGTGTAAAGCAATGAACACCACCTTGATGAAGATCCTGCTTGGTAAGACTACTGCAGCCAAAAAACCGGGTGCAGCACCAAAAGAGGCTCCTAAGGCAGCAGCAAAGCCAGAACCAAAGGCTGAAGTACCAAGCGCATCTAAGGGTCCAGCATGGGAAGAGGCCGTAAGGTCTGCTAAGAAGGTCGTAATTATTCCTGGGTATGGTATGGCATTAGCCCAGGCCCAACTGCAGGTAAAGCAGCTTGGCGACCTCATGACCAGCCAGGGCAAAGAAGTCCGTTTCGGTATTCACCCCGTGGCGGGACGTATGCCGGGACACATGAACGTGCTTTTGGCTGAAGTTGATGTTCCTTACGATCAGCTGTATGAATTGGATGACATCAACGCATTCCTGGATGATGCGGATCTAGCCATCATCATTGGTGCGAACGACGTTGTCAACCCCGCAGCCATTGAACTTGAGGACACGCCGATCTACGGAATGCCCATTATTCGGGCGGACCATGCTAAGCAAGTCTTGGTGTGCAACTATGATACCAAACCAGGCTATGCCGGCGTAGATAACAGTCTCTATGAACTCGACAAGGTGGAACTCCTGCTTGGCGACGCCAAAGACGGTATTGCCAAAATTGTGGCAGCACTGAAGGGCGAAACAACAGCACCAGAACCAACAGCGGCAGGCCCACAAGATGATCTCGCAGGCAAACTCGGCTCGGCGAAGAAAGTTGTCATCATCCCAGGTTACGGTATGGCATTAGCCCAAGCCCAACTTCAGGTGAAGCAACTTGGCGAAATCTTGCAGAGTCAAGGTAAAGAAGTTCGTTACGGAATTCACCCCGTAGCAGGACGTATGCCTGGACATATGAACGTACTCCTGGCAGAAGTTGATGTACCTTACGATCAGCTGTATGAACTCGATGACATCAACGCATTCCTTGAGGATACGGATGTGGCGATCATAGTAGGTGCCAATGACGTGGTCAACCCATCAGCCATTGAACTAGAAGACACACCTATCTATGGGATGCCGATTATTAGGGCAGACAAGGCCACTCATGTGATTATCTGCAACTATGATACAAAGCCTGGGTACGCAGGTGTGGACAACAGCCTCTATGAACTCGACAAAGTCCAGATGCTCCTTGGTGATGCTAAGGAAAGCCTGGCTACGCTCCTTGAGGCGGCCAAAGGTGAGACACCTGCAGCGAGCGCACCGAGTGCAAGTACTGAAGCACCACAAGGTGATAGTCCTGTAAGTCTCCTCAAAGAGGCCAAACGGGTGGCTATCGTCCCAGGTTATGGTATGGCTTTGGCCCAAGCACAAGGCCAGGTAAAACGTCTGGTCGAATACTTGCAGGGCCGTGGAGTACGAGTGGAGATTGCCGTTCACCCTGTTGCAGGGCGTATGCCTGGACACATGAACGTGCTCATGGCCGAAGTGGACATTCCCTACGAGCTGATGCTCGAAATGGATCAGATCAATGATCAGTTTGGCGATGTAGATGTGGCCGTTGTGGTGGGAGCCAACGACGTAATCAACCCCGCTGCTAACACTCATGAAGACACGCCGATTTACGGAATGCCTATCTTGAATGTAGCCCATGCCCGTCATGTCATCATTTACAATCTGGATCGGGCACCTGGCTATGCCGGTGTTGATAACACACTCTACGATGCTCCAAACTGCACTTTCGTTGCTGGCGATGCCGCAGCGAGCCTGTCAGCCTTGGTGGATGCTTTAACAACGGCGTCTGCCTAAGAAGGCCCCGAACAGAGAATAAGGCCGGTCTTTCTGGATACTCCAGAGGGCCGGTCTTTTGTTTGGGTTAGCGGTGGGCTCATTGACAATGCTGATAACGCTGGATAGAATGGACATAACAGGGGGGCATTCGGTATGGAGCCGCTTCATTTGGTGAGTAGGAAGTACCAGTCTGAAGATACCATCGTCCGTGTTGGCGATGTGGAAATAGGGGGCCGGGTCAAGGTATACATAGCTGGGCCTTGTTCGGTGGAGAATGAAGAACAGATTATGCAGATCGCCCAGTCGATAAAAGGTTCAGCCCACATTTTAAGGGGAGGAGCCTACAAACCGCGCACATCACCTTACAGTTTTCAGGGTTTGGGAGAACAGGGGTTGCGTTTTCTCAAAAATGCAGGACGGGCCACGGGCTTACCCGTGGTAACGGAGATCATGTCGGAAGAAGAAGTGGATATGGTGGCAGGCTCGGTGGACATGCTACAGATCGGAGCCCGTAATATGCAGAACTATGCTCTCTTGCGCAAAGTAGGAGCACAAAAGAAACCTGTGCTTCTAAAACGCGGTGCAGCAGCGACCATAGAAGAACTGCTTCTCTCCGCAGAGTATATCCTGGCAGCCGGAAACCATCAGGTCGTCTTGTGTGAGCGGGGGATTCGTACCTTCAGCCACACCTATACTCGCAATACACTGGACATTAGTGCCGTGCCTATCTTGAAGCACTTGACACATCTGCCCGTTATCGTGGATCCCAGTCATGGTTCGGGGGACTGGAATCTAATCGAACCCCTGGCCAAAGCAGCCTTGGTAGCCGGTGCTGACGGAGTCATGATCGAAGTACATTCAAATCCCGACGAGGCCTTGTCAGATGGGCCCCAGTCGTTGAAACCTGAGAAATATCGGGCATTGGTTCATAAGCTCAATCGTCTCGCACGCTTTGTAGAGGAGGAGAAGCTACAATGAAAGTCTTAGTGCTCCATGGTCCCAATTTGAACCTTTTGGGTCAGCGTGAACCTGAAATCTACGGGCATCGCACACTCGATCAGATCAATGAAGAGATTGAAGTCCTCGGATCGCAGCTTGGACTGCAGATCGATTTCTTCCAGTCCAACCAGGAAGGGTTGCTGATCGATCGCATCCACCGGGCGCATGGCGTATATGAGTGGATCGTCTTTAATCCTGGCGCCCTAAGTCACTACAGTTACGCACTGCGCGACGCTATCACGGCTGTTGGCATTCCTACAATTGAGGTGCATCTAAGCAACATTCAGGCCAGGGAACCGTTTCGTTCGCACTCCGTGATCGCACCCGTCTGCGTTGGTCAAGTGAGCGGTTTTGGGACAGCATCGTATCTCTTAGCCCTCTACGCCATCTTTGAGCAGGTGGGTCGCGGCAAGTAGGCTAGGGTAGGTGTAGTCAGGTACCAGCTCCGTCTTTTCGTCGGATGCGATAAGAATCGTGGTAGTTCCGGCTGCTTGGCCCGCGGCAATGTCCATGTCGCGATCACCAACCATAAAACTACGTCTTAGATCCACATCGTATTTTTCTGCAAGGGTAAGAAGCATACCGGGCTTGGGTTTGCGGCAAGCGCAGCCCGCACGAGGCTTATGGGTGCAAGCCATGATTTCGGTGAAGTGTCCACCTGCTTTGGCGACTTCATCCGCGAGTCGTTGATGAATTTCGTCGAGCTCCTTGGGCGTCATATAGCCGAGGCCGACTCCCCCTTGGTTGGTAACTACGAAGACCAAAAAGCCCGCTTCATTGAGAGCAGCGATGGCCTGGGGAACTCCTGGGAGGAGTTCTAGTTCACTGGCGTCATTGGGCGGTCTAGAACCTATGGATTTATTAAGTACGCCGTCCCGATCGAGGAAGAAGGCTTTTTTCTTTTGCGACATAAGATCCTCCATTTTTAAAAAATGGGCACAGGAGCGAACTCCTGTGCCTATTATACCATCAAGAGCTAGTACTTAGTAGCGCTGGGATAGCATATCTTCAATAGCTTCTTCCACTAACATCTGGGCTTCGTCCAGTACGATGTCAATGGGTTCGCCTAAGAAGACTCTCTCCACTGCTTGACCAATGACGCCACGGGCTTCTTCCCAAGCGGCAATGGTTGGCTGCCAATATCCATAACCGAAGGCATCTAGGTTGGCTACAGCAGCTTTGTGTGGGTTATCTGCCAGGAACTGCTTGTACTCGGCGGAGTTGAGTCCGGAGTAGGTTACAGGGAGATATCCGGTCTTAATGGCAAAGTAGACAGTGTTTTCGGTGTTGGTAAGGAACTTGACGAACTTACCGGCTGCGTACTTTTCTTCCTCTGTGGCTGAGTCAAAGAGAGCGATATTGGTTCCCATGAAAGGAGCACCAGGTCGAACACCGGCAGGAATTGGAGCGGTGCTGAACTGGAATTTGTCGCCGACCGAGTTCTCCACGTGGGGCATGCCAGCGGAGGAACCGATGTACATGGCAATCATGCTATCGCCGAACGCTTCGTTCTCATAACCGTCGATCAAAAGGGCGGAACCATCATCGAGCATACCAATCATGGTCTCGAGGGCTTTCACGCCTTCGGGGCTGTTGAAGGTCACGTTGAGATCTTCATCCAAGAAGTCTCCGCCATTGATATAGAGGAAAGCGTGGAACAGTTCGAGCGTTGGGCGCATACCAAAGCCTCTCGTTGCACCGCCAGTTTTTTCTGTGATCTCTTTGCTGACTTGCAGGAACTCATCCAATGTCTTTGGTGGGTTGGGGATGAGGTCGGCATTGTAGAACATTACCCAGTTACTCTTGTTGTAAGGAATGGTGTACAGCTCGCCGTCCCAGGTATTCATGCCTCTAAAGACTTCGATGTAATCGTTGAACTCTGCTTCCGTCAGATCCATGTAGTTGGCTAGAGGAGCAATAACTCCGTGACGGAAGAAAGAGTCGGTCCAGTTCTCGTAAACTTGAGCAATCGTTGGGGTTGTCTTAGCTGAAAGCGAAGCTACAAGCTTGGTGTTGAGGTCGCCATAACGCCCCTGGTAAATGGACTCCACGACGATGTCAGGATTCTGTGCATTAAACTCAGCTGTTAGATAGTCGATCGCGTTTCCGAGCTCACCGCTCATAGCGTGCCAGAACGTGATGTGGGTTTGGGCCAATGCAGTTCCGCTCAGCAAGAGGCAGAACACGAGGGTTAACAACACTAATCTTTTCGAACGCATGAAGACACTCTCCTTTAGATATTAGTTTTGATACAAAGGGTAAAGCCGTTTCTAAACTTACACACACCTCCCTATTACCCTTTCAAACCTGTACGGGCAATACCTTGAATAAACTGCTTTTGCAGCAGTAAGAACAGGATCAGAATTGGAGCCATGGCAAAGGTTGATGCAGCCATGAGATAGTTGTAATACGAACCCACATCGCTCACAAAATAGGTGAGCCCTACTGGAATTGTCCGCATCGCTGGTGTATTGGTCATAATCAAGACCCACAAAAAGGAGTTCCAGCTACCAATGAACTTAAACAGCATCACCGTTACCAGAGCTGGTTTAGACAGAGGCAGCATCACCGTGACTAAGTACTTGAGTTTTCCACATCCATCCAGAATCGCGGCCTCAAAGAGTTCGTGGGGGATGCTCAGGAAAAACTGCCGGAGCAAGAAGATACTAAATACACTGATTGTCCAAGGAACAATTAAGGCCCAATAGGTATCAACCCAGCCAAAGTTGACCATGGTGATGTAGTTGGGAATCAGCATGACCTCGCCAGGGATCATCATTGTTCCCAAAAAGAGCAGGAACAAAACGTTCTTACCAAAGAATCGCAACTTCGCAAAAGCATAGGCTGCCAAAGAACTAAAGATCACTTCGATGGACATGACGGTAAAAGCGATCAAGAAGCTGTTCTTAAAGTAGATATCAAAGGGTGCTGCTTCCCAGGCGATTTTGTAGTTTTGCCACTGGGGCACCTTGGGTAACCATTGAATCGTCTTCAAGGTCATTTCGTGGGGTGCCTTGATGGAACTCGTAATCATCCAGATAAAGGGTAGCATCATGATTGCTGCTCCCGCGAGGAGGACTCCGTACAACAAAGCCCGTGTTACCGTTTTACGCACGCGATATCGCCACATCTGCTGTTCTGCTAACATGATCCGACCCTCCCCTTAAGAACCGTAGTGGACCCTGCTTCTGGACACTCGCATTTGAACCAGGGTAAAGATAAAGATGATGGCAAACAGAATGTAGGCTGCGGCCGAGGCGTAGCCCATGCGGTACCGCTCAAAGGCATTGCGGTAGACATAGTATACAATGGTCATTCCGCTATTAACCGGACCGGGGCGCCCTGTATAGAGTACATAGATTTCTGTAAAGAGCTTGAACGCTCCGATGATCGAGATGATGGAAATGAAAAACGTGGTGGGCGAGATTAAGGGCAATGTAATCTTCCAAAAACTCTGCCACGGGCTGGCACCATCCACTTGAGCCGCTTCATAAAGCTCGTGGGGGATGTTTTGCAGACCGGCTAGGAAAATGATCATGTTGTACCCCATACTCTGCCACACAGCGATGATGACAATGTTAATGATCGTCCATTGGGGTTCCATAAGCCAGTTGGGGTTGGTGAACTGCCACACCTCAGTGAAGTGCCCGAATGTAACGAACTCCACGACTGTGTTCACGACATTGGCGAGTCCGGCCAACATCATGTTCAACAAACCATAATGCTGATTATAGATCCAGCGCCATACCATAGAAATAGCAACGGAAGAGGTGACCCAGGGCAGGAAATACGCGACGCGGAGAGGACCTCGAAAACGAATCTTGGAGTTGAGAAGTACAGCTACAATAAGGCCTAGGCTGATGGAAATCGGCACATAGCCGATAACATAACGGAGCGTGTTCATGATCGCCGTGCGAAAAACGGAGTCGTTCAAAATCCTTTGGTAGTTTTCGAAACCTATATAATACTGGGTTTCGCGTAATAGACTCCAATCGAAAAAACTCATGTAGATCGACTTGATCACGGGATAGAAACTGAACATGCCTAGGATGACGAAGGCGGGAAGCAAGTACAAATACGCCTCGGCGGTCTCCCGCCAATACTTCTTTGTTTTCATCTCCATGGGTACTTTGATCAAAACCAGAGTCCTCCTCCTAAATCTTGTTTTGCTGTATAGCAGGATTTCAGACATCCATTTCCGAAAGGGTTGGAATAAGTAGATTCGCTGAGAGGAGCCAAAATACCTTTTCAGTTAGGAAAAGTTTAGCAAAGATTTCAAAGGGGGATATCGAGATGGAACGTAAAGCGTGGGGAGTGGTAGAAGGGCAGTCTGTAGAACTCTTCTCCTTAGATTTAGGTGGAGGTGTTCGTGCGAAGATCACGAATTTCGGTGGGGCGATCGTGAGCGTGGAAGTCCCCGATCGACACGGTATCCCTGGAGATGTCGTTCTTGGCTACGATAGTGTGGAGGATTACGTGAAGTGCACAAGCTCCCTAGGGGTGCTCGTGGGGCGTTATGCCAACCGCATTGAGGGAGCCGAGTTTACACTTGGCGGGACTACATACAAACTGGCGGCGAATGACGGAAGAAACCACTTGCACGGAGGACCTGGAGGCTTTGGCAAAGTTGTGTGGGAACCCACAGTTGTTCAGACCGAGTTCGGTGAGGGCCTTCAGTTAGCCTACCTAAGCCCCCATGGTGAAGAAGGTTATCCGGGTAATCTAAAGGTCCAGGTGACCTATGCACCCACGGCCCAGGGCGGCGGTTTACGTATTGACTATCAGGCTGAAACGGATCAAGATACGATCGTCAATTTGACCAATCATGCCTACTTTAATCTCGCAGGTCGTGGAAGTCACTCCATTTTAGATCATGAACTTGAGCTTCGTGCCAACTTCTTTACGCCCATCAACGCAGAGGGAATCCCCACGGGAGAAATTCTCAAGGTGGAGGGAACTCCCCTGGATTTTCGCCGGAAGAAGGAAATCGGTCTGGACATTGATGCAGATCATGAACAGATTCGGGCTGGACGAGGTTATGACCACAACTGGGTCCTCAACGATGGAGGTTCAGGGCTTATCCGAGCGGCCAGGGTGGATCACCCCTTTTCAGGTCGTAGCTTGGAAGTCTGGACTACAAAACCCGGTATTCAGTTTTACACGGGCAACTTCCTGAACTCGACTCGTCATCCCTATCGTTCCGGTTTGTGCCTAGAAACGCAGTTCTTCCCCAATAGCCCGCGGATCGCGCACTTCCCAAGTGCCCTCTTGAGGGCCGGTGAGGTTTATCAGCATACGACGATTTACGACTTTGCACCAAAGGGGACTGCATGATGAGAATGCAATTCTTAGGGGCGGCCGAAACAACAAGCGGTGCCTGCTACCTGATACAATCCGGTGATAAGCAAATCTTAGTGGATTGCGGACTCTTTCATGGACCGGAAGAACTTAAACAACGAAACTATGGAGACTTCCCCTTTGACCCTCGTGCAATCGATGCGGTACTGCTTACGCATGCCCATATTGATCATAGCGGTCTTCTTCCTAAACTCGTGAAACATGGATTTGAGGGCCCTATTTATGCAACCGCGGTCACCACCGATCTTTGTTCCATCATGCTCGCTGACTCGGGGCATATTCAGGAGTCCGAAGTCGAGCGGAAGAACCGCAAGCGCCTGAGGCGGGGGGAGGATCCCCTTGCACCTATTTACACGGTGGAGGACGCTGAGCGGACCATGAAGCAGTTTAAACGCATGGTCTACGATGAGGAAGTCGAAGTCTTTCCATCGATCCGCGTGAGATTTCGGGATGCGGGGCACATTCTTGGAGCAGCCATTGTGGAGCTTTGGGTGACGGAAGAAGAGACTACGAAACTCGTGTTTTCGGGTGACTTAGGGAATCTAGATCAACCCATCGTGCAAGACCCCACCTTCATCACGGAAGCAGACATTTTGGTCATCGAGTCAACCTATGGGACACGGACCCATGAAAACCGCGAAGGACGGCTGGAACACCTCGCGGATGTGGTGAACTCCACCATGAAGCGGGGCGGCAACCTCCTGATACCCGCTTTTGCTCTAGGACGCACACAGGATTTGCTTTACAGTCTGCGGGTCCTGCAGGATCGGGGAGACATTCCACCCCTCAACATTTACATCGATAGCCCTTTGGCTTCGAAGGCTACGTCTGTGTTTCAAGAACACGCCCGGGTGTTCGACTATGAGGCCAGGACCATGGTCAAAGAAGGTCGGTCTCCCTTTGAAGCGCCCCATGTACATTACACAGAGAGTGTGCAAGAGTCGATGCGTCTAAACTCGGTGTCGGGAGGCTTGGTGATCATCTCCGCCAGTGGCATGGCCGACGCCGGCCGCATCAAGCATCATCTGAAACATAATCTTTGGCGTAGGCAGGCCACGGTGCTCTTAGTTGGCTACCAGGCCCAAGGAACTTTAGGACGCCGCCTGCAAGATGGAGCAAAAGAGGTGCGCATCCATGGTGAGATGGTCAAAGTGGCCGCCACCATTGAGACAATCTCGGGTTTCTCGGCCCACGCGGATCAAGGGGCGCTACTAAACTGGTTACGTCGTTTTCGCCATATCGGACGCGTCTTTGTGACGCATGGAGAAAAGGAGAGTTGTCACGGCTTTGCCGAGCTTATAAATCAAGAACTTCGCGTGCCTGTAATAGTTCCCAAACTCGATGAGAGATTTGATGTGAGGGAAGGACAGATCCTCAGTACTTGGGATAGTCAATACCATGATCTCCAAGTAGATGAAGAGTTCTCTGGCGTCGTACAGGTGGCCCATGGCGACGAGATTGCCTTTCGCGGGGCCTGGGGCATGGCCCAGAGGCGCTTTAGAGTGGAGAATCAATTCTTTACCCAGTTTAATCTGGGATCGGCCCGTCATTTCTTTGCGCAGTTGGCTCTAGCGCGACTTGTCGACCAGGGCCAGATGGATCAAGGTACGCTTGGTCTGTGGAGTGCGGAGCCAGTCTGGGAACAGAATCTTCGGGAGTGGTCCGAGGCCGATCCTTGCGAGGTTGTAACACGGGAAGTACTTGAACCCTTGGGCTTAGGACAAACGGCCTACTACTATCTCGATCAACTCCCGGCTCTGGCCGCTACAGGATATACTGTAACCAACTCTGGGCGGACTGTGGAGAATATCTATGCCATGTTAGAAGAAGGCCTGAAACCCCAGCTCTTTTCTACTGCGCATGATCTGAAGAAGCTGTGGAGTGCCCTTGTTCAAGGTGAGTTTCTCCGTACGGATACAGTGCGGCTTCTGCTCGCACCTTACCAAGAACGTACCGACAGTCCGAAGCTGTATGTTGTGGAAGGGCAGGCACCAGGAGCCCATGTGTTCTTTGGAGGCGCGCCCGACGCGACCCGCTTCGTTACTGTGTTAAGCAACGGTGAGGAAGCTGTACGATCCCTCTTTGATCAGCTGATCAAGATGACCCACGGGGGTAGGTGAGTTCTATGGCTGTTGATTTAGGTAACGACTGGGATCCAATCTTGGCCCCAGAGTTTGAAAAGGACTATTACAAAACACTGCGGAGTTTCCTAATCCAGGAGTATCGAAACTCCACCGTGTATCCGGATATGTACCACATCTTTGAAGCCCTCAAACGGACATCGTATGCCCAAACCAAGGTGGTCCTTTTGGGGCAGGATCCCTATCATGGGCCAGGACAAGCCCACGGATTGGCGTTTTCGGTGCGTCGCGGCGTGCCTAAGCCGCCCTCGCTCCAGAACATGTTCAAAGAGTTGCATCGTGACCTGGGCATAGAGATACCCGATCATGGGTGTTTAGAGTCGTGGGCGGATCAAGGAGTCTTACTATTAAATACTACACTAACGGTGCGACAAGGGCAGGCTGCTTCCCACCAGGGAAAAGGCTGGGAGACATTTACCGATGCGGTCCTGGCGCGCCTTGTGGAGAAACAGACTCCACTCGTGTTCTTGCTGTGGGGAAGACATGCCCAAAGCAAGGAAGCTCTGATCAGCAATAAACGGCACCTTGTTTTGAAGACGGTGCACCCTAGCCCTCTGTCTGCACACAGGGGATTCTTTGGTTGTGGCCACTTCTCCAAAGCAAATGCTTTTCTCACCAAGTCTGGCCAAGAGCCCATAGACTGGCGGGTATGATTATGAAACGACAAGGCCTTATTTTACTACTCATCGCGACCTTGCTTTTCAGCGGCTGTCTGTGGGCTCGTTCGGACAATGGGAAGACGACGGTGGAGCTCACAGGAACGTTCGCGGGTCATCAGGAGCTCTTACTTACCAGTTCTGGTCGTACATATCTAGTGGATTTAGGCGAAAAGACAGCCATCGTCCTGTCACTCGAAGGAGGCCTCTGGTGGATTCAGGCCTTCTCAAGAGATGCAGACGGAAAGGTCATCTCGGCCAGTGAACCAAGCCAGGTGCAGGGTGGACGTCAGGCCGTCGTTTCAGCGCGCCTGGCCAAGACGGCCCTTTCCACATCAACCGTTAAGGCACGAAACGTGGATCACACCTGGCTCCTCGAGGGCGGTGTGGAACTGCGCTGGGATACTGAGGGGAGTACAGGAAACTGGGAAGTATGGAAGCGTCATAGTGACAGTTTTTTTTGGAAGAAGGTAGCGGGGGATCTACCTATAGCCGAGCAGACATATAGGGATCATGATCCCAAAGCGCATGAGCATCTTTATGCGGTGCGCCATGTCGCTCCACTCAAGGATGGTGTGCTGGTCTTGCCCAGCAGGCTGGTCGCGAGCCAGGGACCTCGAGTGGGCGTACTCGATGTAAGTTGGGTCATCGATCACTACTTTGCCCCGGTTAGTTATTCGCGTCTGGTTTCACCCATGCGTCTGGGTGGAGATCCCTACCCAGAACCCGCGTATACCGACTTGGTTGCCCATTTTCGATCGGATCAGGACTTCGCCCAGAGGGGACAGCTTCTTCGTGCACTCGGATTGCAGATCAAACGGGAGCTGCCTGAGCTTTTGGCGGTTTTGGTGGAACCTGGTATGGAGAGTGAGTGGTCCCTGGAGGAGTGGAGTACCTACGAAGATGCCCATCTCTTTATCGAGCCCAACTGGATCGTGCAAGCGAATAGCTGGGGTCTTGGGGTAGATATCCCTTGGTATCTGGACTATCTACGTATCCCTGCGGCTCATCAAGAAACGACCGGAAGCCAGGATGTAAGAATAGCCGTGCTTGATTCTGGCTTAAACGAGAGTCAACTGCCCGACACCGTACGCGTGCTACCAGGTTATAACTTTACGGACCCCAAGAATCCTAATGACACCCGGGATAATTATGTGGGGGTGTATCACGGGACGAGCGTTGCGCGCACCATTAGCGAAGCGATGCCCGTGGTATCCATCCAGCCGGTTAAGGTTTTGAATGGGTCGGGTCGGGGCACCGATGTAGAAGTTAGTGAAGGAATGCTCTTTGCCGCCGGTTTACATGATAAAAACTCCACGCCTTGTGATATCATCAACATGTCGCTGGGTCAGAGAACAGAGTCGACCTTGATGCGCAAACGCATCGAGTATATCACCGCACAAAGGCCAGACATTCTGATCATCGCCGCCTCTGGAAACTCCGTGGGAGGAGCTGTCTCTCCAGGTATCTTCTATCCGGCTGCGTTCCCGCAAGTGATGGCCGTGGGTGCCATTTTGCCCGGTCCTTATGGTCCGGAGCGTGCCTATTATTCCCACTTTGGACAGGGGCTCGATGTAGTTGCGCCTCCAAGCTTTACTGAGGGTACATCCTTCGCGACAGCCTTGGTGTCTGGCGTTGCTGGTTTGATGCTCGCCAGAGGAGTGCATCCTTGGGACATTCGCTCGGTCCTTGCACAAAGCGCGATGGACCTTGGTGTACGTGGTTGGGATGAAGAACATGGGTATGGGATGGTTCACGCCGAGTGGGCTGTGAAGCAAATTACCGAGCTTTCCCTGACGGTATCCAATGCGGATGGAGAATCGGCCAGAGTGGAGGTTCCCCTGAATGGAACGTCCAGGAGATTCTACGTGCACCCGGGTGCGTATAGCGTCGAAGCATGGGTGAATGTAAGGGGAGGAGCCAATCCGGAACCGCAAGACTACGTCGGTCAGACCGGCCCCCTGTCTGTAGGTGAACACAAGACGGTAGATGTGGCCTTAACGCTTTCAGAGCAAGGATTCTAGATCTGCTTCCGCTGCTTCCTGGGCCAGTTGCGAGTCAAGGGATTTCGTTGTCGCTATGCCGAGCGCACGCAGATTCTCTGCTCTTGTGATCAAGTTACCCCGTCCGGTTTTGAGTTGGTTGAAGGCTTGGACATACGCACTTTGCGAACGTTCTAGGAGACGCCCAACCTCTTCAAGTGACGTCACAAAACCCACGAATTTGTCATAGAGAGCGCCGCCTTGGCGAGCGATTTCCAGGGCATTGGCTGTCTGGTGTTCTTGCTGCCAGATGTTGGAAATGATCCAGAGTGTCGCCATCAGCGTTGTTGGCGTCGTGACGATCACTTGGCGATCCCAAGCATACTGAAAGAGACTAGCATCCGACTGGAGGGCCAAGGCGTAGGCTGGCTCGAGGGGCATAAAGAGTAGCACAAAGTCCGGGGAGTTGATACCCGTTTGCTTGTGGTAATAACGATTTTTTAGGCCGTCGATATGGGCTTTGACTGAGACGGCCAATTCCTTTTTGAGCCTTTCTTGCTCGTCTGGGTCTTGACTGGCCAGGTAGCGTTCGTAGGCGACCAGAGAGACCTTGGAGTCTATCACCAGGTGCCTGTTATCAGGGAGTAAGACGACCGCATCGGGACGAATCTTTGTGCCGGACTCGCTTCGCAGATCGAGACCTTCCCCTTGCAGTACAAACTCATGACCTTCTCGCAGCCCCGATGCCTCTAAGATACTCTGCAAAATCATCTCACCCCAGTTACCCTGGGTCTTCACTTCTCCCTTGAGGGCTGTTGTCAAGCGCTGGGCTTCGGCAGACATGGTCAGCCCCACCTGCTCCAAGGAACCGATCTTGATCATGCTTTCGCGATGGGTTCGCTCCACTTGTTCTTGAAACTCGAGTAAGCGTTGGCGCAGCGGTTCTAACAGGCTTTGAATCTGCTGTTGGTTGTGGCTGGTGAGGGCGGAGGCCTTAGTGTCAAGGATCTCCTGGGCTAGGTTGTGAAAAGCAGCCTGAAACTGACTTTCCACTTGTGCAAGATGTTGTTTCTCTTCGATGCGGCTTTGCTCTAGAAGATCCAGCTTTGCCTGGAGCCTGGC
>Ga0265293_10003464_pt1 | contig 29274 bp, 26 predicted proteins | sample Munlanlewell138R_FD_192505 | JGI IMG/M metagenome (GOLD analysis project Ga0265293, IMG submission 192505) | Leachate microbial communities from a municipal landfill in Southern Ontario, Canada - Leachate well 138R | ecosystem: Engineered > Solid waste > Landfill > Unclassified | place: Canada... | reverse complement strand
GTTTGCGTAGGTCTTCGAGGAGCTGGAGGTTGTGAGCCATGGTGGCGTGGTTGGGGTCGGCCTCGTCCTCCTCCACAGCGCAGACGATGGTGTCGTCGTCCGTGAAGCGCACGATGGTGTCGATATGGCCGTCGGTGTGGTCGCCCTCTAAACCTTCTGGCAGCCACACCACTTGCGTGACGCCCAGGTTGTCGCGTAGGTACGCCTCTAGCTCAGCGGGGGTCAACTCCGGGTTGCGGTTAGGTTCCAGCAGGCACGAGCGGGTGGTGAGGCACACGCCGCGGCCGTTTATCTCGAGCGCGCCGCCCTCCATGACGATGGGCATGCCGAAGCGCTTCATGCCCAGGTGGTCGGTCAGCGCGGCTGCGGCGCGGTCGTCATCGTCCCAAGGGGCGTACTTGCGTCCCCAAGCGTTGAAGCGCCAGTCGGTGGCAGCCACCTGGCCTTCTTGCTGACTATCTGGCGCACCGACCACGAAGAGCGGCCCGTTGTCGCGGAACCAGACGTCGTTGAGGGGCACGCTGAAGTACTCGACGTTGCCGGCCACCTCCGCAGCGCGGGCTGGGTAGAGGCGCTCTGCCGCCGCAGCGATACGCCTCCTGGCGTCGGTTTCGGTCTCTTCGTCGCGCACGTTGAGGACCACGGGCTCGAAGCTGGCGATGGTGGCTACCAGGGCGGCGAACTCCTCACGTACGCCCTCCAGGTAGCCGACCCACAGTTCGTCGTCGAAAGGCCAGCCCATGTGGGTGGCGGCGTGCGGCGCCCATTCGGGCGGCATGGCGAAACCCAGCGCGGCGGGGGAGCCGGGGGCGATGTCGGGGGCGTAGGGGGTGGTGGTGGGTCGTGCGCTTGTGTCACGCATGGCAACACACTTTAGTCGGTCGGAGGTGGCAAGGGTGTTCGGTAGCGCTCCGGGCGCCATCCCTTCAACTGCACACGGTGGACTAGAGCGAGTACAGGTTCTCTAAGTCGAGTAGAACGATGCGCTCGTCAGCCCTGGCGAGGGCCTTGAACTGTGGCGAGAACCCGGCGGCGCTTAGGTACAGGTGCCCCGCCGATGTTTCGGGCTTAAGCGCGTCTTTGGCCCAACCCTGCCCAGACGAGGCCAGGTAATCCAGGTTGCGCAACAGTTGAGAGTGAACATGTGGCCGTACTGGCGACGAGGACCATTTGACCTCGCCAGTGAGGATCCTGCCATCAGCTAGCTCCGCAACCACGTCGATCTCGATGCTTCTTCTGCCCCGAGGTGAGAGGACCGTCTCGGCGACCCGCATGCCAAGGTCCTCGCCTGGACGAATCGCAGCCAAGAACCTGGGAGTCCCGCCAAGGATGCCGTAGGTCAACGCTTTCTCTCGAAGGGATCTCCCGGGAACCATCTCAGCAGCATGGTGGTATGCGCACGGCCGCAAGCGCGCTGCCCACGACCACCGCCCGTACAGCGGACCGGCGCCGTCCTCAAGTCTCTGAAGTGTGGACACTTCAGAGCCGCATAGCACCAGAAGAAGGGGCAGGCTACGTATCCGGATGCCTAATCGGCATGGCCACTAAGCCGCGCATCCAGGGTGTCGCATCACGACCAGAATCTGGCATACGTAGGGCTGAAGTCAGCCCTACCAGCCTCGGCCGAGCGGCCTTGTAAGAGCTAAACTCGGATGCTAAGGTAGCATTTTAACAGAACAGGATCGGAGTACGGTATGGATCTACAAGGTCGGGTCCTACTGACCCTCTTCGTGGTCTCCGCGGCTGTGGTGGCCATCTTCGTGCTCATCGCTGTGAGGTCGAGAGGACCCGCGCTTTCTCAGGAGGCCGTGCAGGGCCCCGGCTACGCCGTGAGGCGCTGGTGGTTCTTCCTGCTGGTGGCAGTGCTGACCCTGGCGTTCGGCGCCTCGCTGCCGTTCTACCCGTACTCGCGGGCGCAGGCGGAGGGCGACACCGTAGAGTTCACCGTCATCGCCCAGCAGTTCTCCTTCAGCAACTTGCCGCAAGAGGTGCCGCTGAACACACCGGTGGTCTTCAACGTCACCTCGTCCGACGTCACTCACGGCTTCGCCATCTACGACCCCGCCGACCGGTTGGTGGGGCAGGTGCAGGCCATGCCCGAGTACGACAACCAGCTGCGCGTGACATTCACCGAGCGCGGCCGCTACACGGTGCGCTGCCTGGAGTACTGCGGCCTGGCGCACCATCTGATGGAAGGGGGCTTCGAGGTCAGATGACAGAGCAGCTGCAACCTTCTGAAACGGTGGCCACAGGCGCGAAACTAACGGTGGAGGAGGACGCCGCCGGCGTGGCCGCAGGGCGTCGGTTGATGAACCTCTTCCTCGCCACCGGCCTGGCGCTGGTGTTCGTGCTCATGCTCGTTGGCCTGCTCATGCGCCTCTCGCAGGCCGAGTGGCTGCCGCTCGACCCCGCCTGGTTCTACTCCCTCATGACCCTGCACGGTGCGGGCATGATAGCGGCGCTGGTGCTCTGCGGCATGGGCGGCGTGTGGTACCTCGTGCGCCGCGAGGCGCACATGGACGTGCGGCTGGGCTACGCGGCCTACGGACTGCTCTTAGGTGGCGTGCTACTCGTACTGGCCGCCACCGTGGTGGGCAAGTTCGCGGCTGGCTGGACCACGCTCTACCCTCTGCCGTTCGTGAACCCCACTTGGCCGTTCTGGTCCACGGGCGCGTTCTTCATCGGCCTCATGCTCATAACGGCCGGTTTCTCGGTGTGGTCGTTCCAGGTTCTCGAGGCGGTCATGCGCGCCTTCGGGGGCCTGCGCGGCGCGCTCGGCTTCGACCTGGTGTTCAACGCCAAGGCGTTCAAGGCGTCCGGCCGGCAGCCGCCGCCCGCGCAGATACTGCCCGCCGCCGTAATCGCTATCGACGGGCTCATCATGGCCACCGCCAGCATGCTGCTCGGCGCCGCCATGCTGGTGCGCTGGCTAGACCCCTCCGTGGGCATCGACCCGCTGTGGGCCAAGAACCTCGGCTACTTCTTCGGCCACCTGCTGGCCAACTACATCATCTACATGCTGCTGGCCTTCGTGTACGTGGGCCTGCCGCGCTTCACGAACAGGAAGTGGAAGACCAACGCCCCCTTCGTGATCGGCTGGTGGGGCACCATGGTGTTCCTGCTGACGGCGTACGCGCACCACCTCTACCTAGACTTCGCGCAGCCGGTGGCCATGCAGGTGCTGGGTCACGTGGCTTCGTACCTCTCCGCCATTCCCGTGGCGGTGGTCACGGTGTACGGCGCCATCCTGCTGGTGTGGCGCTCGGGCATGCGCTGGACGCTCGGTTCGCTGTTCATGTACGTGGGCTTAGCGGGCTGGATCCTAGGCGGCGTCGGCGCCCTGCTGGACGCCACCGTGCAGTTCAACACCCTGCTCCACAACACGCTGTGGGTGCCCGGTCACTTCCACAGCTACCTGCTGGGCGGGTCGCTCTACTTCGCTCTCGGCTGGGTCTTCCAGAGCCTCGAGGAGCGCACCACCGCCACCACCAGCCGCAGCGTCAAGTGGCTGGTTGGCGTCACAGTGTTCGGCGGAACGGCCCTGTTCGTTGCGGCCTTCTACGTGGCCGGTGCAGCGGGCGTGCCGCGGCGCTTCGCGCTGGCGCAGGACCCCAGCGCGAGCCTGGCGGGGGTGGGCTCCGTTGGGGCGGTGGTGCTCATCGCCGGGCTGGTCCTGTGCCTGGTGGAGGGCCTGAGGCTCTGGCGCAGCGGACGCACGGCACCCGTGAGGGCCGCGGTGGCGCCGCTGCTCGCGGGCGTGACCAACGTCGGCGAAGTGCAGGGGGACTGAGAGATGCCAGCGACCACAGAACCGCGCGCGACCGTGAACGCCTTGCCCCGCGTCTACCTGCTGCTCGTACTCGGCGCCGTGGCAGTAGCGGTCGGGATCTTCGCCATCGGCTTGCCCGACCCGCACCTCAGCGTGCGGAACCACCACATCCAGCACGTGTTCTTCATCCTGGGTGGCGGCCTTTACGGTTTGGCCCTCGCCATGGGCCTCACCGCCAACAAGCACGGCAAGACGTGGCCGGGGCGCGGCGTGTGGCTGGCGCCTGCCCTGCTGGCGTCGCTCGTGGTGATGGTGGCCATGTGGCCCTCCACCTACCCCGTCATCGAGGCCAACCCCACCCTGCACGCCCTGCAGCACGGCTTCTACATCGTGGCCTCCGCGGTGGCTACCTTCTGCGCGTACTACTTCGCCCGCAGCGCCGGCTGGATTATGGGCGGCATGCAGGTCGTCATGGCGTGGGCGGCCGCGTTCGGCTTCGGCGTGAACCCGGGCCCCAGCCCCCTCATCGCGCAGGTGGCGGCCATGCCAGCCACCGCCAGCGCGGGCGGCGGCGCGGCGGCCTACCAGAACTGCGTCGCGTGCCACATGGCCGACGGCGGCGGCATGCCGGGCGTGTTCCCGCCCCTAGCGGGGCACGTGTCCAACCTGCTGGCTGCCGAGGGCGGTCAGGAGTACATGGTGCGCGTGGTGCTGTACGGGTTGCAGGGGCAGATAAGCGCGGCCGGTTCGAGCTACGCGGGCGCCATGCCCGGCTGGGGGCACCTAAGCGACGACGACCTGGCGGCGGCGCTGAACCACGTCAGTAGTACGTGGGGTGAGCTGCCCGCCACGGCGTCTGCGCCGTTCAGCGCCGCTGACGTGCAGGCAGCGCGGGGTACGCAGCTCACGCCGCAGCAGGTTCACGAGCTGCGTGGGCGGCTTGGGTTGCCTTAACGCAACGGTCAACTACTTCCGCGGGTCCAGCGCGTCGCGCAGCGCGTCGCCCAGCAGGTTGAAGCCGAGCACCACCAGGATGATGGCCACGCCCGGGAAGGTGGCCACGTGCGGCGCCACCGCCAGGTACTCGCGGCCGCGCGCCAGCATGAGGCCCCACTCGGGCTGAGGCGGTTTGGCGCCCAAGCCCAGGAAGCCCAGGCCCGCCGCGAAGAGGATAGCTATGGCCATCTGCAGGCTCGACTGCACGATGAGGGGCGCCAGGGCGTTGGGGATGACGTGCTTGAACAGCGTGCCCATGCGCCTACGCCCAAGCGCGCCGGCGGCCTCCACGAACTCGCGGTTGCGGATGCTGAGCACCGAGCCGCGGATGATGCGCGCGTAGATGGGAATGGCCGCGATGCCCACCGCGATCATCAGGTTCGTGAGGCCCGTGCCGAACGTAGCTACCAGCACGATGGCCAGCAGGATGCCGGGGAAGGCCAGCAGCGTGTCGACCACGCGCTGCACGGTCATGTCGACCCAGCCGCCCATGAAAGCCGAGATGGCGCCCACCGGCGCGCCGATGCCGAGGCCTATGCCCACCGAGATGAGCCCGATGAACAGCGAGATCCAGGCGCCGTGCACGAGCCGCGAGAAGAGGTCCCGACCCTGCTCGTCGGTACCCAGCAGGTGGAAGCGCACGGGACCGTCGACGCCGAACAGGTGCAGGTCGGATTTCACGAGGCCGAACAGCCACTCGTAAGCGGGCCCGCGCTGGAACAGCTTCACGGGGTAGGCCACGCTGTCGTTGATCTCGATGCCCCTCACCGGCGAGCGCTGCACCGGACTGACCCAGATGCCGGCCTGACCGTCGGGGCCCCTGAAGCTGACCCCGGCGCCGGGCGGCACGTACGTGGTGCGCAGGTCCTGGGTCTGCGGCATGTAAGGCGCGATGAACGGCGCGAACAGTACGATCACCAGGAAGCCGGAGATGAGCCCCAGGCCGATGATCGCCAGCGGGTTGCGCGCAAGGCGGCGGCGCCAGCGCGGCGCCTGACGGCGCTGACGTTCGGGCTTGGGTGCGGGTCGGTCGGCGGCGCCGTTGGTATCAGTCATAGCGGATCCTCGGGTCGATGAGCCCGTAGATGAGGTCAACCAGCAGGTTAACGAGGATGAATGCCACGGCTATCAGGAGCACCGTGCCCTGCACCACCGGGTAGTCGCGCGAGAGCACCGACGTGACCAGCATGCGCCCCACGCCCGGCCACGTGAAAACGGTTTCGGTGATCACGGCACCGGCCAGCAGCGAGCCGAACTCGAGGCCGCCGACGGTGAGCACGGGCACCAGCGCGTTGCGCAGCGCGTGCTTGAAGACTATGGAGCGCGGCGTGCCGCCTTTGGCGCGCGCCGTGCGCACGTAATCCTGCCCCAACACCTCGAGCAGGGCCGAGCGCGTCATGCGGGCGATGATGCCGGTGCTGGACAGGCCCAGCGTGATGGCGGGCAGCACCAGGTGCGAGAAGGTGCCGCGGCCAGCCACCGGGAACAGCGGCATCTCGACCGCGAAGAAGCGGATGGCCAGCAAACCGAACCAGAAGGTGGGCATGCTGACGCCGATAAGAGCCAGGATCATCGACAGGGCGTCGATCCAGGTGTTGGACTTGAGCGCCGATAGAATCCCGAGCCCGATGCCCACCACCAGCGCGAAGATGATAGACGCCAGCGCCAGCTCGACCGTGTTGGGGAAGAAGTCGATGAGCTCAGTGGTGACCGGGCGGTTGGTGCGCGTGGAGCGCCCTAGGTCGCCCTGCGCCACGCCCGTTATGAAGCGCTGGAACTGCACCAGCATGGAGTCGTTGAGGCCGAAGCGTTCGCGGATGCGTTCAACGGTGGCGGCGTCGGCGAACTCGCCCGCCAGTAGCTGCGCGGGGTCGCCTGGCGCCAGGCGCACCATCAGGAAGACGATGATGAGCACGCCCAATAGGGACGGTAGTGCCACGAGTAGGCGCCGGAGAGTGTACTGGGTCAAAAGAGATCCTTAGCCGTGTTTACGTTTCAGAAAGATAAGTGGATTGTAAGTCAATCCGTGCGCGAGGCGCATGCGCGCTAAGTGGTCCCCGGACTCAGAGGGTCTGGGAGGGCACCTTTGGTGGTGACGCCCGGCGGTCGTGGCCGCCCCCCCGAACGAACAGTGGGGGTGGGCGGGAGGCAGATACGTAGCCTCCCGCCCACCCACCCAGGTGCGGTCAGTCGATGCTGGCCGTGAAGGCGAGAATGCGCTCGGTCGGGTGGATGACCAGACCGGAAACGCTGTCGGACACGGCCACGAGCTGGGTCTCGCTATGCATGAAGAGCCAGGCGGCGTCGTCCCAGATGAGCTGCATGGCTTCCTGGTAGGCGGCCAGGCGCTCGTCGGGGTTGGTGTTGGTGCGGGCGTCGTCGAGGAGCTCGTCGACGCGGGCGTTGGAGTAGGCGCCGCGGTTGGAGCCTACGGGGCGCTGCTGGTCGGTGTGGAACAGCGGGTAGAGGCCGTAGTCGGCGTCACCGGTGACGGTGCCCCAGCCGAGGAGGCCGACGGGCACGTCGCTCTCGCCCGGAACGGCGTTCACCTTCTCGAGGTAGGCGGACCACTCGAGCGTTTCGATAGTGGCAGTGATACCGACCTGGGCCAGCATCTCCTGCATGGCTTCCACGGTCTGGATGTCCTGCAGGTAGCGGCCCGAGGGGGTGTAGAACACGGTCGAGAAGCCGTCGGCGTAGCCCGCTTCGGCCAGCAGTTCGCGGGCGCGCTCCGGGTTGTAGTCGTAGTTGCCGACGGGGGTGTAACCGAAGATGCCCGGGGCCACGGGGGCGTCGGACACGCGCACGGCGCCGCCCAGCACGAACTCGGCCAGGGCGTGGTTATCGATGGCGTAGTTGATGGCCTGGCGCACGCGCACGTCGTTGATCGGCTCGAGCGAGAAGTTCATGAACATGAAGATGGTGCGGACGCTGGACACGTTGTGCACGGTCACGCCGTCGACGGCGTTCAGGCGGGCGATGTCCTGCGGCGGTACGCGCACGGCCACGTGGGCCTGGCCGCTCTCGACGAGGGCCATGCGGGTGGCGTTCTCCGGCACGGTGAGGAAGCGCACGCCACTCACGCCGGGGGCTTCGCCCCAGTAGCCGTCGTAGCGGGCCAGCTCGATGGCGTCGTTACGCTGCCAAGAGACGAACTGGAACGGGCCGGTACCGACGGGGTTGGAGGCGAAGTCGTCGCCGTACTGCTCCGCGGCGGCGGGGAGCATGATGGCGGTGGAGTTGTGGGTGAGGTGCGCGAGCAGCGGCGCGAACTGCGTGCTGAGGGTCAGGTCGACGCTGTGGGTGCCGGTGACGGCAACGTTCGAGACGGCGCTCAGCAGGAAGCGGAACGTCCAGGCGTTCTCCGGGTCGAGGAAGCGGTCAAGGCTGCCCTTAACGATCTCGGCCGTGAGCGGGGTGCCGTCGTGGAAGGTCACGCCCTCGCGGATGTTGAGCGAGAGGGTGAGCCCGTCGTCGGAGAAGGCGTAGTCGGTCACCAGGTGAGGAACGATGTCGCCCTCGGGGGTGAGCTCGAAGAGCGTCTCGTAGATGTGGCTGGCGACGGTGGCCGAAGGGGAGTCGGTGACGTCGTGGGGGTCGAGCGTCACTGCGTCGGTGCCCTGCGCGACTACGAGCACCTGGGCCAGCGCGAAGCTGCCGAGGAGCGCGGTTAGCGCGAGAGCGGCCAAGAGGCGGATGAACGGCTTATGCATGCATTCTCCCTACTTCCGAATGGGGTGGTGCGAGACCAAACACCAAGTACCTGAGCCACCTGGGTAGCAATCTTCTGCAACTTGGTGTTGTCTTGAGTTCGATACTAAAGTCGGGGAGAGGCGGCGTCAACAGTGTACGACCGGGGTTTCGGCGAAGATTAACGAACGAGAAACGAGTAGAAGGCCGGTCGTAAGCGGACCTATCGTGAAAGTATGACCGGTCACATGGCCTTAGTGTTTTTGTGGTTCTGACGTAGTGCGCACTATTCGAGCTAAGTGAGGTGGCTACAGCGTTGGGCCTATTGCCAGGTGATAATGTGTGCGTTTCTGGCGCCATGTTCGCCTGGGGCGAGCGCCGCGGGCGCAGGTGTGGTCTGCTGTGCGGTCAGTAAGTACGTGAGTTCCATAGGAGCATCAACAGTGACTAGAGCTACCCTCGACCCAGGTTTCAGCGTCAGCGACGCCGACGAGCTGTACTCCATCCGCTCGTGGTCGAACGGTTACTTCGGCATCTCGCCCGCCGGCGACCTCACGGTCAGCGCGCGCGGCCGCGTGCCGCTGGCCATTCGGGACATCGTCGACAGGCTCAGCCAGGAGGGGCACCAGCTGCCCATGGTGCTGCGCTTCCCCGACATCCTCGAGGACCGCATCGACAAGGTCAACGAGGCGTTCGCCGCTTCCATAGCCGAGGCGGGCTACTCGAACACCTACCAGGGCGTGTACCCCATCAAGGTCAACCAGCGCCGCGTGGTGGTGGAGACCATAGCCGCGTACGGCGCCAAGTGGCGCACTGGTCTGGAGGCCGGCAGCAAGGCCGAGCTGGCCCTGTGCCTGGCGCACGACACGCACGACGACGCCTTGCTGTGCTGCAACGGCTTCAAGGACGACGACTTCATTCGGCTGGCGCTGTGGGGCCGCAAGCTGGGTCGTAAGGTCATCATCACCCTCGAGAAGGCCGGCGAGCTGGAGCGCGTGCTGCGCATCAGTAAAGAGATGGGCGTGCAGCCGCTCCTGGGGGTGCGCTTCAAGCTGCACGCGCGCGGCAGCGGGCAGTGGGAGGCGTCCGGCGGCGACGACGCCAAGTTCGGCCTGACCGCCTCCGAGCTCATTCACGTGGCCGAGCGTGTGAAGGCGGAGGGCATGGCCGAATCGCTGGTGCTGCTGCACTGTCACGTGGGCAGCCAGCTGACCGACATCCGCCGCATCCGCGCCGCCATCCGCGAGGCCGCGCAGGCGTACGTGGAGCTGGCCGAGATGGGCGTGGGCGTGCAGTACCTCGACGTGGGCGGCGGCCTGGCTGTGGACTACGACGGCAGCAAGACCACCTACTACGTGAGCGCCAACTACAACTTGCGCGAGTACGCCGACACCGTGGTGTACACGGTCATGGAGGCGTGCAAGGAGTGGGAGGTGCCCGAGCCCGTCATCGTGACCGAGTCCGGGCGCGCACTAACGGCGCACCACTCGGTGCTGGTGGTGCCGGTGGTCGACGCCATCGGGCCCATGCGCCGACCCGTCGAGCTGCCGAGCGTGCAGGGCGAGGAGCACGCGCTGGCCAAGGAGATGCGCGAGCTGGAGGCCGTCATCACGGTCAAGAACTACCGTGAGGTCTACAACGAGGCCGTTTCGAACAAGGAGACCATGCACTCGCTCTTCGATCTCGGCTACCTGAGCCTGCTGGAGCGCGGTCACATCGAGCAGGCCTACAACCGCATACTGGCGCGCGTGGCCAAGGTGGTCGAGCAACTCGATTACGTGCCCGACGAGTTCGAGCTGCTGCCGCGCATGCTGGCCGACAAGTACGTGGTCAACTTCTCGCTGTTCCAGAGCCTGCCCGACCACTGGGCCATCAACGCGCTGTTCCCCATAGTGCCGCTGCAGCGCCTCAACGAGCGCCCGCGGCGCAACGCCACGCTGGTCGACATAAGCTGCGACTCCGACGGCAAGATCGACAGGTTCATCGACCTGCGCGACGTGCGCACTGCCCTGCCGGTGCACGAGCTGCAGCCCGCCGAGCCTTACTACCTGGGCGTCTTCCTCACGGGCGCGTACCAGGACGTGCTGGCCAACGCCCACAACCTGTTCGGCCGCGTGAACGAGGCGCACGTGCGCCTGCACGACACGGGCCACACGGTCGAGCTTTACGTGGAGGGCCAGAAGGCGCGCCGCGTGATCCAGAACATGGGTTACCTGACGCCCGAGCTGCATGAGGCGGTGGCGCTGCAGGCCGCCGAGATCCGTGATGCAGGCGGCATGACGCAGGCCGAAGTCGACGAGTTCCTCGACGTCTACGGCCGCGAGCTGGTGGGCTACACCTACCTGGAGGCGCTGTAGCAGTGAACGATCCGTTACCCGAGTCCGCCGTGCGGGGTGAGCTCGAGACCGACTACCTGCTGGCCGACGGGCGCAGGCCCGTGGCGGGGGCGGTGCTCCTCAACCCGGCTGGGCTGGTGCTGCTGCAACACCGTGACGACAAGCCCGGCATCGAGTCGCCCGGCCAGTGGTCGCTGTTCGGCGGCGGACTGGACCAGGGTGAGGATCCCGCGGCGGCCATGTTGCGCGAGATCGAGGAAGAGATAGGCTACCGCCCACGCGCGGCGCGGCCGCTGCTGGTGTTCAGCGGCTGGCACGCGGAGTTCCACATCTACCTGGCGGAGGTGGCGCCGCCGCTCGAGCGGTTGGTCCTGAGCGAGGGGCAGGGCTTCGCGTTCTTTACCCGCGAGGAGGCCGAGCGGCTCGACCTGACCGAGGTGGCGCGGATTGCCCTGGCGGCGCTGACGCAGCTCGAGGTGCAGCGCGACGAGCGCGGCGGCGGGGAGCTGCTGCCGGGCTTCGTTACCTAGAAACGTTGCCTAGCCGCCGAAGCTGTCAGAAGTCGTAGCGCGCCCCGTCGTAGCCGAGCTCCGTGTGCGGGAACACGGCGCGCGCCTCCTCTAGCACCCTGGCGCCGCCGTCCTGCATGGGGCCAATGTGCACCAGCACGAGCCGCTTGACGCCCGCTTCTGCCGCTATGCGGGCGGCGTCCGCTGGACTGGTGTGGCTCGGGCCGGCGCCCGTGGCCTCGTGCACCAGCAGGTCGGCGCCCTGTGCCAGGCGGGTGATGGCCGCGCTGGGCTCGGTGTCGCCGGAGTACGCGATCACTTGACCGCGGGCGGTCTCGACGCGCAGCCCCAAGCACGGCACCGCGTGCTTGCCGGGGCTGGAGTAGATGCTGAAGTCTGGGGTCGAGAGCACGTGCTCGCGTTCCAGCTCGGGTATCTGGAACAGGTCCAGGGCGGGGTAGTTGGGCCAGTCCGAGGTGTCGAAGGCGCCGTCCAGCCGCTCGACCTGGCGCAGGGCGGCGCTGTTGCCGTACACGGGGAACGGCTCGGTTTGGCCAGCCAGCCACAACCGCTCCATCAGCAGTGGGAAGCCGCCGACGTGGTCGGCGTGCTCATGCGTGACTATGAGGCCCTGCACTCGGGCCAGGTCGAGGCCGCTGACTAGCGCCCGGTGGGCGGCGTCGCCGCCGCAGTCGATGAGGTAAAGGGAACCCGGTCCCTCCACCGCGAGCATAGTGGTGGTGCGGCTGGCGTCAGACAGCGCCGCACCGGTGCCAAGAAGATGTAGGGTGACCACCGGTTCCTCCTGCTGGCGATGATAAAACCGGCGAGCGCCCGCGCAGCGGTCAACGGCACCTTGGGGTCAGGCGGGGCTCAGCGCCCTTCGAACTCGGGCGCCCGCTTCTCGAGGAAGGCGCGAATGCCCTCCTTCTGGTCGGCCGTACCGAACAGCAGGTAGAAGGCGTTGCGCTCGAACTCGAGCCCCTGCTGAAGCGCGCCGTCCTGCGCCCGGTTCACGGCGCTCTTGGCCAGCTGCACCGCGCGCGGCGCGCGCGCCGCCACGTTGCGGGCGAGCTCCAGCGCGGCCTCGAGGTACCCCTCGGTGGGCACGACCCTGTTAACCAGCCCGTGCGCCAGAGCCTCCTCCGCCGTGAGGAAGCGGCCGGCCAGGATGACCTCCATGGCCAGGTACTTGCCCAGCTGGCGTGTGAGGCGCTGCGTGCCGCCAGCGCCGGGCATTATGCCTAAGTTGATCTCGGGTTGACCCAGCCGCGCGGAGTCGGACGCCACGATCATGTCGCATAAGAGCGCCAGCTCCAGGCCGCCGCCCAGCGCGAAGCCGGACACGGCCGCCACCACTGGCTTGCGCGTGCGCGCCAGCGCCTCCCACGCCTCGAAGCGGTATGCGCCCAGCATGTCGGGCACGCCCTTGCCGTCCATCTCGGTCACGTCGGCACCGGCCGCGAACGCCTTCTCGTCGCCCGTGATGACCAGGCAGCCCACCTGCGGGTCGAGATCGAAGCCGCGCGCAGCGTGCGCCAGCTCTGTGAGCGTGGCCTGGTTGAGGGCGTTGCGCCTTTCGGGCCTGTTCATGCGCAGGAGGCCCACTCCGCCCTCCAGCCGCTGAACTATCAGGTTCTCGTAGTAGGTGGCTGCGGGGCTCTCGTCGGGCGGCATGGCCTCAGGCCTCTGTGGAGTCGGCGAACAGCACGGTCACGATGCCCTTGGCGAAGCTCATGAGGTCCGCGCCCAGCGCGCGGTTCTCGGGCGACTTCATGGCTGCGTCGAACGTTTCCCTGTCGGGGAAGTGCATCTCGGCTATCAGCACGTAGCGCGGCTCGCGCCCGAAGGCGTCGGCGTAAACGCGGTTGACCACCATGCCTGTAAGGCCCGGCACCTGCCGCGCCAGCGGGGCGTGAACGTTGTCGTAATGCTCGAAGAAGGCGTCCTCGTTCTCCGGCTTCTGGTACATGGCTATCAGCTTGACCATCGTGGTTCTCCCTTTCTCAGCACTGCCCGCCGCCGCCCCGGAGGGTCGCGGCGGCGCGCTTCACTCGCTAGCCTTTCTTGACTCCTGGAACCTGCGGCGCAGGTCGTTGAAGGCTCCCTCCAGGCGCTCCTCGGAGAGGATGACCTGCACGGTGGTGCCGGTGCCCAGCGTGTCGCCCAGCTCGCTCACCGCCTGGCACGTGGCGTGCACGCGGTTGCGCTCCATGCGCTGGAAGCGGGCGGTCAGCAGCACTTGCATGCCGGGCACGGCCGACGCCAGGTGCTGCACCGAGACCTCGAAGCCGATGCCCGCCTCGCCGTCCTCCAGGAACGGCAAGATGATCTTGCGGCTCACCAGCTCCATGTGCTTGGCCATCCAGTAGGTGGCGTAAACGGGGTGGAGCTTGCCCAGGCGCGGGTCCTCGCGGTCCTCGAAGTCAACTGTCATGGCGTCCGTGACCGTTATGAGGTGTTCGGTCTCGTAACCCTGCGGTATGGGGCGCATCAGCGGCTGCTCCGGCCCGTGCGCATGGCAGGCTGCACCGCTGCCGGCGCCGCCTCGGTGCCGGGTCCGAAGGTGGCCAGCTGCGCGAAGCGTTCGGCGCCCGCGGCGACCATGCGCCTCAGGAGCGGCTGCGGCGCGAAGCGCTCGGCTCCCACCTCGGCGTGCAGGCCGTCAAGCGCGCTCAGCACGTCGGCTAGCCCGATGCGTTCGGCCCACTCGAGCGGGCCCGCAGGGTAGTTGACCCCTAGGCGCATGGCCAGGTCAACGTGCTCCGGCGTAGCCAGCCGTTCGGCTACAGCCGAGACCGCCTCGTTGAGCAGCAGGGCGAAGATCCGGAAGGCGCCGCCGCCCGCCTGATCGGGCGGGGTCACCGTGCCTATGCCGAGCTGCGCCAGCAGCTCCTTTGCGCGCGCCAGTTCGGTCGCCGCGCCGGTGACCGGCTCGAGCAGCTCGAGTAGAGGCGCAGCTGCGCTAGCGCCGGCGTCGCCCTCGCCGGGGCGCTGCCGGCCGGCCAGGTCAGAAGGGGAGGGCAGGAAGCTGAAGCCGATGGTCCTGCTGCCGTCCGCGCTGCCGAGGGAGCTGGCAGAGTGCGCCCAGCAGAGCGCCAGGTAACACGGAGCTGGCAGCGTGGCGGGCGCCCCGGTGGACGCGGCTCCGTTGGTCTTGTCCGCCAGGGGCAGGCGCGCGTCGATGATCAGGTCTACCGGCTCGGAGGGCGCCTCGCCGGGCCCCGCGCTGGGTGCGAAGGCGTCGGGCGCTTGCGCTTGGAGGTAGGCGCGCAGCACCCGCGCGGCGGCGGTGGTGCCAACAACAGCCACCTTCGGGGTTGGCGCCGCCGTAACGCGCGGCGCACCCGGGCGGCTGCCGGGTTCCTCCTGGCGGCGGCCCGCGCTGTCGTACTGGTAGAAGCCGCGGCCAGTCTTAACACCCAGCCGGCCGGCCGTGACCAGCGAGCGTTGCAGCGGGTGGGGGCGGTAGCGCGGCTCGTGGAAGAACGCCTCGTAGACGCTGGCGGTGGCAGCCAGGTTGACGTCGAGGCCTATAAGGTCGAGCAGCTCGAAGGGGCCCATGCGGAAGCCCGCGGCGCGCATGACGGCGTCGAGCTCCTGCGTGGCGGCGCCTTCGCCCGCCAGCCGCAGCGCTTCGCCGTAGAACGGCCTGGCGACGCGGTTGACGATGAAGCCGGGACGGTCGCGCGCCACCACCGGCTCGCGGCCCAATGCGCGTGCCAGCGCCACGGCGTCGTCGGTCAGGCTGGCGGGCGTCTCGAGCCCGGGTATCACCTCCACCAGGCGCATGAGCGGCGCGGGGTTGAAGAAGTGCACCCCCACCACGTTCTGCGGTCTGCGGCAGGCGGCGGCTATCTCGGTCACCGGCAGGGTGGAGGTGTTGGTGGCCAGGCGGGCGCCCGGGGCGACCTCCTCCGCCCGCTGGAACAGCTCCTGCTTAAGAGTCAGCTGCTCGGGCGCCGCCTCGAACACCCAGCTGGCGGCCGCGACCGCGTGGACCTCGGTGCTGGTCGTGAGGCGCGCGAGCAGCTCGGCGGGCGCTGCGTTCAGGCGTCCCTTGGCGGCCAGCATGTCGAACGTGTCGTTCAGCGCCGCCCGCGCGCGGCTTAGGGCGTCGGCCTGGGGATCCACCAGCACCACGTCGGCGCCGGCCTGCAGCAGCAGCTGGGCGATGCCGCGCCCCATGGTGCCAGCGCCCAGCACGGCCACGGGCAGCTGCGCCAGCAGGCCGGTAGCCGCCTGACCGGCTCCCCTGTACGGTTCGCTCATCTAGGACGAATATAACCGGGCCGCGGGGCCCCAGACCTTAGCCCTGCAGCGTTGCACTACTGCGCGCCTTCACCCCTTGTGCCGCCGCGTTCGAGCATGGCGTCTATCTGGAGTGCCAGGTACAGCTTGGCCACGGTCTCGGGCCGCGCTAGCGGCTCGTGCACCAGCTCCTCTATACGCTTCAGCCGGTAGCGCAGGGTGTTCACGTGCACGTGCAGCTCGCCGGCTAGCGCCTGCAGGTCGTCGGGCGAGCGGATGTAGGCCACGAGGGTGCGCCACAGCTTGCCTTGCGGGTCGGCCTGCTTGACCGCGCCGACCAGGCGGTCGCGCAGGGCCACCAGGTTGCCGTGCGGCTGCTGCTGCAGCACCCAGTACACGGGGTCCAGTTCGTCGAACCAGGCCAGGCCGGAGCCGCCCGGCAGCGATTGCAGGGCGAGGAGCGCCTGGTGGTACGCATCGGCCACTCCGGTGAGGTCCTCGCGCGGCAGGCTGAGCCCCATGCGCAGCTCGGTCTCGCCTACGGCCGCGCGGGCGGCGCTGAGCAGCAGCCGCGCGTGCTGCCGGGGGGCGGCGCTGGCGAACACCCAGACGCAGTGGTGCGCCCGCGTTTCCGAGAGCACGCCGTAGCCCAGCGCCCGGAAGTACTCCTCGCCGGCTTCCCGCACCTGCTCCAGCTGGTGGAACTGGCGCGCCTGCGCGGCGCGGCCGGTGCGCAGGCGTGAGCCCACCTCGGCTACGGCCACCAGGTAGGGCGACTCGCCGCCCACGCCAGCCGCGGCCAGGCGCGGCTCGAGCATCATGGCGGCCTGCGGTCCGGCCAGCCACTCGGCTAGCAGGGCGCTGAGGGCACTGGAGTCGTGGCGCGCCTCGGCGCTGCGCTGCAGTGCGGCCGAGAGGAGCAAGGTGCGGCAGAGCTCGAGCCAGGGGCGGGCGTGCGGGCCGACGCCGAACGCCACCAGCACGCCGCGCAGGCGGCCGTCGGCGCTGAGTTTGAGGGTCCAGGCGGGGCGACCAGACAGGCGGGTCTCGCCCTCAGGCCACAGCGTCACTGGCGAGCCGCCGTGTTGGTCCTTGCGCGGGCGCCAGCCGCTGCGGCCCGCGCGCGCCGTGACGTCGCCCCAGGGGGAAAGCAGCACCAGGTCGGCGCCGGTCAGCCTGTGGACGCGCTCAAGCAGTTCGCGTTCGGGCTTAGGTGTGCTCAGGGCCGCCAGCAGGTGGCTTTGGGGAGAGGCCAGCAGCGTGGCGGCTTCACCGCCGGCGGCTACCAGCAGCTCCAGCGCTGCCGCCTCCACCCGGTCGAGCGCAACGGAGGGCGGCGCCGCCAGCAGCGTCACGCCCAGTTCCTGCGCCCTAGAAGCCAGCTGCGCCGGGAGCGTGCGCCGCTTTGGGGTGAGGCCGTAAACCAGCGCCGCCGGGGGCGGCGCGAGCAGCGGATCTGCCGGTGGGCGTGGCAGGGTGAAGGGGCTGTCGGCCAGCCGCAGGTCGTGCGGCGCCAGCCACGGTCGCTGGTTGGGCGAGTCGGAGTTGCGCACCGCGCGGAAAGGCGTTTTCGGATCGCCGGTAACGAGCTCGAGGTCCAGCTCGGCGCGCGCCAGCAGCGCCGCCACCGTGGGCGGCGGTCCGGCTGCGCCCGCCCCGGCCGGGTCCGGCGGTGGTGGGGTGCGCGGCATGCGCCAGTTTACCCCATGATTTGTGGAAACCTACAAAGATCTGGAAACGTTGGTAGAACCTACGATTGCGTGGTCGCCAGCGGGCGGCTAGACTCCCGGGAGATGGAACAGGTCCGCACCAGCCACCCAGCCGACCACGTGGGCGCACCCGCGCACGAGCAGGTCGAGCCTGGCACCGACTTCGGTCCGCGCGACTTCAGGAACGCCCTGGGCCGCTTCGCCACCGGTGTCGCCGTGGTCACCATGCGCGCCCCCACCGAAAGCGAGGACGGCGCTGGCCACGCCGCCAGCGAGCAGACCTTCGGCATCACCGTCAACGCCTTCATGTCCGTATCGCTCGACCCGCCCCTCATCGCGGTCTCTATCGACAAGCGTGCCCGCGCTCACGCCACCATGCTGGCGGCCGGTCGCTTCGGCATCAGCGTGCTATCGGACCAGCAGCAGAACCTCTCGGACGTCTTCGCTGGCCGCCCCGTAGATCAGCCGGCCCAGCCCTTCGAGCAGTTCGCCGGCTTCCCGGTGGTGCGCGGTGCTCTCACCCAGCTCGTGCTCTCCACCCACCAGGCGCACGACGCCGGCGATCACACCATCTTCGTCGGGCGCGTCACTGCGCTGCGCTACGCGGAGGGGCAGCCGCTGCTCTTCTTCAAGGGCAGCTACGAGCGGTTGCCCGCCCTGCAACCCGTAACCTGAACCCAACCTAGCCGAACGGCACTCGGAGCGGCCAACCGGGCCGAGCCTCTGGTAGCGTACTCGCAAGCTAACGCTGTCATGGAGGTACGTAACCGTGAGCTCACCTGCCGGGTCCGAAGCCGCCCCCACTAATCACAACCCTGCCGAAACCGCCGCGCTGGAAGCCGCGCGGGCGCGCGCCGACTCATACGTGGAGGAGCTGGCCGAGTTCGTGCGCATTCCCAGCGTGAGCACCGACGCACAGCACGTGCCCGACATGAGCGCCGCCGCACAGTGGCTGGCGCAGCGCGTGCGCCGCGCCGGAGTGCCCGACGTGCAGATCATGCCCACGGAGGGTCACCCGGTGGTCGTGGGACGCTGGCACGCCGCGCCCGGCGCCCCCACCGTCATCATCTACGGCCACTACGACGTGCAGCCGCCCGAACCGCTGGAGCTGTGGCAGTCCCCACCGTTCGAGCCAGAGATCAGGGACGGCAAGCTGTACGGTCGGGGCGCCAGCGACGACAAGGCGGGCGTGCTGACGGCCGTGTACGCCGTCGAGGCCGCAGCGGCGGCCACGGGCGCGCCACCCATCAACGTCACCTTCCTGTTCGAGGGTGAGGAAGAGGTCGGGAGCCCCAACCTCGTGCCCTTCATCCGCCAGCACAAGGACCTCTTCGCCGCCGACCTGGCCATCAGCGCCGACGGCGGCATCTTCGGGGTTGGCGTGCCTTCGCTCACCGTAGGCTCGCGCGGCCTGACCGGGGTGGAGGTCAAGGTCACCGGCGCCAACGCCGACCTGCACTCAGGCATGTACGGCGGCGCCGTCGCCAACCCCATCATGGCGCTGTCGCACATCATCTCCTCCCTGCAGGGCGAGGACGGCGTGGTCAAGGTGGCTGGCTTCTACGACGGCATCCCAGAGCTAAGCGCCGACGAGCGCAGCGCCATAGGCGCCGTGCCGCAGGTGGAGGGCGAGCTCGAGGGCCTGGGGTTGCGGGAATGGTGGGGCGACGCCGCCTTCACCCCTGAAGAGAGGCGCGTGGTGCGACCCACGCTTGAAGTCAACGGCATGTGGGGCGGCTACCAGGGCGCCGGCATTAAGACCGTGCTGCCCAGCCAGGCGTTCGCCAAGATCACCTGCCGCCTGGTGCGCGGTCAGGACCCGGCGGACGTGGCGACCAAGGTCGCGCGCCACATCGAGAACGCCGCCCCGGACGGCGTAACCGTGGAGGTGCGCCAGCTGCCGGGCAACGGCCGGGCGTACCAGATGCCGCTCGACCTCGACGTGCTGCGGCTAGCCGGCCAGGCCATGGAGCGCACGTTCGGCAGGCGCCCCTTCCCCGTCTGGACGGGCGGCACCGTGCCGGTGGCAGAGCAGTTCGTGAGCGAGCTGGGTGTCTGGTGCCTCTACTTCGCGTTCGGCGAGCCCGACAACGGACTGCACGCCCCCAACGAGTTCTACCGGCTCAAGACCCTGCACCAGGGCGTGGAGGCCACCGTGCGGCTCTTCTTCGGCCTAGCCGCCGATCCCGGCGCTGTGCAGAGGCCAGAAGAACAGAGCGCGGGAGGCGCGCGGTGAAGGCGCCCACGGGCTCGATCGTCCCGCTACCCACGCCGTTCACCGGTGAAGCGGCCGAGGTCGACGAGGCCGCGCTTCGCCGCATCGTGGAGTTCCAGATCGAGAACGGCTCGCACGGGCTGAGCTGCACCGGCACCACCGGCGAGCCCTCATCGCTCTCGCTGGCCGAGCGCAAGCGCGTTGTGGAGGTCGTGAAGGACGCTATCGCCGGGCGCGTGCCGTTCTACCCCGGCACCGGCAACAACAACCTGGCCGAGACTCTGGAGCTCACCAGGCACGCCGTTGAGCTCGGCGTGGACGGGGTGATGATCATCGCCCCCTACTACGTGAGACCCAACCAGCAGAACCTGTTCGAGTACTTCAGCGCCGTGGCGCAGGCCGTGCCTGAAACGCCCGTGATCCTCTACAACATCCCCGGTCGCGCGGCGGTCAACATCGACCCCGAAACCATCGGCCGCCTGAGGCGCGCCAACCCGAACGTGGTGGGCGTGAAGCACGCCACCAAGAACCTCGACGACGTGTCGTACACGTTCGTGCACGCCGGTCGCGACTTCGGCGTGTACTGCGGGGCCGAGACCCTCACCTACCCCATGCTCACGCTCGGCGGCAGCGGCCACATCAGCGCCACCGGCGTGGTGGCACCGCGCGAGATCGCCCGCCTGTACGAGCTGGCGGCCGAGGGCAAGTGGGACGAGGCGCGCGACCTGCACTACCGCATGCTCGAACTGAACGACATGCTGTTCATAGAGGTCAACCCCGTGCCGCTCAAGACCGCGCTGGCGCTCATGGGCCTATGCGAGGCGCGCTGGCGCCTGCCGCTCGGGCCGATGCTGCCGGAGAACGAGCGTAAGCTGCTGCTCACGCTCTCGCGTTACGGCATCGTCGAGCAGCGCGCCGATGCTGGCGGGGCGCAGGCGTGAGCGCCGCCCCGTCGTGGCGCAGCGGCCGTGTGGTGGAGCACGGCCGCGAGGTGCAGGTGTGGCAACTGGACGACGGCTCGGTCGTGAGCGCGGCAGGCAGGCCGATCGACGAGCGCGCCGTGCAGTGGCTGCCGCCGTTCGAGCCTGGCGCCATGATTGCGGTGGCCCTCAACTTCAGTGACCACGCCGCCGAGCTCAGCCTCGACGAACCCGAGCAGCCCGCGCTGTTCCCCAAGTTCCGCAACGCGCTCGTGGGGCACCGCGGCCGCATCGTGCGGCCCCGCGGGGTCGAGTACATGCATTACGAGACTGAGCTGGCGGTGGTCATTGGCCGCGAGGCCAGACGCGTGCGGCGCCACGACGCGCTGGACGTGGTGAAGGGTTACACCGTGGCCAACGACGTGGTGGTGCGCGACTTCGTCATCAACCACTTCAGGCCGCCCATCAAGCCCAAGAACTTCGACACGTTCCTGCCGCTGGGACCGTTCTTGGTCGATAAGGCGGCCGTGCCAGACCCGCAGGCGCTTGGCATCCGCACGCTGGTCAACGGCGAGGAGCGGCAACAGGGCAGCACGGCCAACATGATGCGCAGCGTGGCCGAGCTCATCGAGTACATAACCGAGTTCATGACCCTGCGCGAGAACGACGTGCTGCTGACGGGCACGCCCAAGGGCATCTCGCACCTGCGGCCCGGCGACGTGGTCAGCTGCCAGGTCGAGGGCGTGGGCGAACTGGTGAACGAGGTGGTGGCCGAGGAGGACCTGGCTGGCTGAGCGCCACGCTCTCGCACGAATAAAGGCGTTTGTAGTTTCCTACAAGTTGGGTACTTAAGGTCGTGTGCGGTTACGATTGTCCGGCGCAGCTAGCCCGGATATCTTCGAACCAACGCAACTAACGAGGTCCCGGACGAGCCTCACGAGGGCGGGCCCGGGGCACCAGCAAGTTCAGGGTAGCCCGAAGGAGGGACCTATCTGACTCGCCCAGACGGGGACGTAAGCGCCCACAACCGCCGGGCCGCGCTGGCCGTGCTCGAGGAGCTGCTGCCGCGGGTAAGCGCCGCGGCCACCCCAGGCGGTGCGCTGGCAGTGGGGCACCTGGTGGCTGGCCGCTGGCTGCCAGCTGAGGCCGGCACCACCTTCGCGACCCACGCGCCGGCAGACGGAGCGCACCTGGCGGAAGTGGCCGCCGGCGCCAGTGCCGACGTGCACGCCGCCGCCACGGCAGCGGCCGACGCGTTCGGGGCGTGGCGCCAAGTCGGGGCGAAGGAGCGCCGCCAGGTGCTGTACCGGCTCGCCGACCTCATTGAGCAGAACGCGGAGAGCATCGCGCTGTTAGAGGTGCTCGACACCGGCCAGCCGCTGCGCTTCATGCGTCAGGCGGCCGCCCGCGGGGCGGAGAACTTCCGCTTCTTCGCCGATCGCATAGCCGGCAGCGCCGACGGCCTGGCGCTGCCCACCGACGGGTTCCTCAACTACACGCGCCGGCAGCCCATCGGCCCCGTGGCCGTGATAACCCCGTGGAACACGCCGTTCATGCTCTCCACCTGGAAGATCGCCCCCGCCCTGGCGGCCGGCTGCACCGTGGTGCATAAGCCAGCCGAGTGGAGCCCGCTCAGCGCCACGCTGCTTGCCGACCTGGCCATGCAGGCGGGCGTACCCGCCGGCGTGTGGAACGTGGTGCACGGCCTAGGCGAGAGCGCGGGCAAGGCGCTGACCGAGCACCCCGCCATACGGGCGGTGGCGTTCGTGGGCGAGAGCGTGACCGGCAGCCGCATCATGGCGCAGGGCGCCCCCACCCTCAAGCGCGTGCACTTCGAGCTGGGCGGCAAGAACCCGGTAGTGGTGTTCGACGACGCCGACTTAGACCGCGCGCTCGACGCGGCCGTGTTCATGATCTACAGCCTCAACGGCGAACGCTGCACCTCGTCGAGCAGGCTCCTCGTGCAGAGGAGCGTATACGCCGAGTTCACCGAGCGGCTCGCCGAGCGCGCCCGGCGCGTGCGGGTGGGCGACCCGTTCGACCCCGCCACCGAGGTAGGGCCCCTCATCCACCCCGAGCACGTGGCCAAGGTGCGCAGCTACCTCGAGCTGGCGCCGCAGGAGGGCGCCCGCGTGGCCGCCGGCGGCCTGACTCAAAGCGGCCAGCCGGACAACTACCTGCCCCCCACACTGCTGGTCGACGCGCTGCCCAACATGCGCGTGGCGCAGGAAGAGATCTTCGGACCCGTCCTCACCGCCCTGGCCTTCGACGACGAGGCCGACGCCCTCGCCATCGCCAACGGCGTGCGCTACGGCCTGGCGGGCTACGTGTGGACGCGCGACGTGGCGCGCGCGCACCGCTTCGCGCAGGGGCTTGAGGTGGGCATGGTGTGGGTCAACTCGCACAACGTGCGCCACCTGCCCACCCCGTTCGGCGGCATGAAAGCCAGCGGTATCGGCCGCGACGGTGGCGATTACAGCTTCGACTTCTACATGGAGACCCAGAACATCGCCGTGGCGCTGGGAGAGCATCACATCCCGCGGCTCGGCGGTTAGGAGGCCCGCATGCCAGCACGCACAGGAGGTCAGTTCCTCGAAGGCCTGAAGCGCAACCCGCCCAACATCTACATCGATGGCGAGCGCGTCGACGACCCGACCACGCACCCGGCCACCGCCTCCATCGCCAAGTCCATAGCCGAACTGTACGACCTGCAGCACCGCCCCGACCTGGTCGACGTCATGACGTACGAGAGCCCCAGCAGCGGCGAGCGCGTAGGGGTGTCGTTCATGGAGCCCGTAACGCGGGAAGACCTGGAGCGCCGCTCGGCCATGCACAAGGTGTGGGCCGATCACAGCCTGGGCTTCATAGGCCGCAGCCCCGACTACCTCAACGTGAACCTGATGGCGGCGGCGCGCGCCGCCAGCTACTTCGAGCGCTGCGACCCGCGCTTCGGCGTGAACATGAAGCGCTACTACGAGCACGTGCGCGAGAACGACCTGTGCCTCACCCACGCGCTCACCAACCCGCAGGTCAACCGCTCGGCCCGCGCCGACCAGCTGCCCGACCCGTACATAGCGCTCGGCGTGGTGCGCGAGACCGACGAGGGGCTCATCGTGCGCGGCGCGCGCATGCTGGCCACGCTGCCGATAGCCGACGAGATCCTGATCTTCCCCTCCACCGTGCTCAAGGAGGAGCCCGAGATGGCGCGCTACGCGCTGGCGTTCGCCCTGCCGTGCTCCACTCCGGGCCTGACCTTCGTGGGCCGCGAACCGCTCGACCTCGGCAGGAGCCGCGAGGACCACCCTCTGGGCTCCCGCTTCGACGAGATGGACGCCCTCGTGGTCTTCGACGACGTCCTAGTGCCGTGGGAGCGCGTGTTCCTGCATGGCGACGTGGCGCTGGCCAACCGCGCCTACCCCGCCACCGGCGCCGTGTACCAGATGGCGCACCAGGTCATCAACGTCAAGATCGCCAAGGCCGAGGCGTTCCTCGGCGTGGCCGAGGCCATCGTCCGCGCGATAGGCAGCGGCCAGTTCCAGCACGTGCAGCAGAAGATGAGCGAGCTGATCATCGCGCTCGAGACCCTCAAGGCGTTCCGCACCCAGGCCGAGGCCACCGCCCAGCCCGACGAGTTCGGCACCCTCACACCCGGCAAGGCGGCGCTCGACGCGGCGCGCAACTACTTCCCCCAGGTCTACCCGCGCCTGGTGGAGCTGCTGCAGCTGCTAGCCGCCAGCGGGCTCATCATGATCCCCACCGAGGCCGACCGCCACGGCCCCATGGCCGACGCCATCGACAAGTTCCTGCAGGCCCGCAACGTAGACGCCGACGAGCGCATCAGGCTATTCCGGCTGGCGTGGGACATGACCATCTCGGGCTTCGGCGGTCGCCAGAACCTCTACGAGAAGTACTTCTTCGGCGACCCAGTACGCACGCAGGGCGCCCTGTACCAGAGCTACGAACTGGACCCCCTGGTGCAGCGCGTGGAGGAGTTCCTCGAGGCGGCGCGCACGCCGCGCGGGAGCGGCGCATGAGCACCAGCCCGCAACTGGTGGCCGCCAACCCGGCGCCGCCCTTCGACATCGTGCGGATCTCGCACGTCGAGCTGGGCGTAGCCGACCTGGAGCGCTCACGCGCCTTCTACGAGGACGGCCTCGGCCTGGTGGTGTCGCACGCCGACGCTGACGCGGTTCACCTGCGCGGGCTCGAGGAGCGCGGCCATCACTCGCTGGTGCTGCGGCGCAGCGGCGCGGGCCAGTGCCTGAGGCTCGGCTTCCGCGTGCGCAGCGAGCGCGACCTCGACCAGGCCCACGACTACTTCTCGCAGCGCGTCCACGCCGCCGAGTGGGCCGAGGCTACCGGCCAGGGGCGCACGCTGCACGTGGTCGACAGCTTCGGGCACCCGCTGGCGTTCTACGCCTCGCAGCAGCCAGTGGAGCGGCGCCTGCAGCGCTACGGCGAGTACTACAGCGCCGCCATCCAGCGCATTGACCACGTGAACCTGTTCGCCGCCGACCTGGCCGCCACGCACGGCTTCCTGGCCGGGCAACTGGGCTTCAGGACAACCGAGTACACCGACACCGACGAAGAGGAGCCGCGGCTCTGGGCGGTGTGGATGCACCGAAAGGGCAACGTGCACGACGTGGCGCTGACCAACGGCGTAGGCCCGCGCCTGCACCACGTCGGCTTCTGGGTGCGCGGCGAGCTCGACATCATCCGCGCCTGCGACGTGCTCGCCACCACCGGTTGGCGCCAGGCGTTCGAGCGCGGACCGGGACGCCACGGCATCTCCAACGCCTTCTTCCTCTACCTGCGCGACCCGGACGGTCACCGCATCGAGTTGTTCACCGGCGATTACCTGACCTGTGATCCAGACTTCGAGCCGCTAGGCTGGAAGCTAGACGACCCGCAGAGGCAAACGTTGTGGGGGCACCCGGCGCCCAGGAGCTGGTTCGAGGAGGGCAGCCAGTTCGCCGGAACCACGCCGCAGCAGCCGATCATGCCCGTGAGACCGGTCGTCGCCAGATGAAACGGCGGCGACCCCAAGCCACGTTCCCGGAAGGAGCGAACATGCAGCGCAGCGCACTCCAACAGAAGGTCCTCAGAAGCCTGATAAGCCTCGCACTGGTAGCCGCGCTGCCCCTGTTCGCGGCCGCGCAGGGCGCCGACAGCGCTACCACGCTCCGTATCGGCGTGGTGCTCGACCAGACCGGGCCCGCCTCCGCTCTCGGCGAGGGCGAGGTCAACACGCTCGGGCTCATGCAGAGCATCCTCGATCAGCGCGGCGGCGTGGCAGGCATGAACGTCGAGTTCATCATGATCGACTCCGCCTCCACCGTCGACGGCGCGGTCGACGCCGTAACGCGGCTGCTGGAGGAGAACCAGATCCACGTGCTGGTGTGCTGCACACTCTCCTCCGCCTCACAGGCGATTGTGGCGCCAGCCCAGACCGCCAACGTGCCGACCATCAGCCTCGCGGCGGCCGCTCCCATCGCGCGTCCGGCCGCTCAGCGCCGCTGGATCTTCCAGGCTGCGCAGAGCGACAGCCTCATGATCCAGGGCATCGTGGCCGACATGCAGCAGCGCGGCGTGTCCGACGTGACCGTCATGGTGCTGGCAGACGAGTACGGCGAGAGCGGCCTGCTGGAGATGCAGCTGGCGTTCGCCGAGACCGACATCAGGATCGACAAGGTGGTGCGCTACGACCGCGACGCCGAATCGTTCGTGGCACCCGCGCTGGCGGCGGTGCTGGACCGGCCGCAGGCGGTGGTGGTGTGGGGCATAGCCGAGGACAGCGCCCGCATGGTCAGCGCCCTGCGCGAGAGGCAGTTCGGCGGCGACATCTACCTGAGCCACGGGGTGGGAGCGCCGGTGTTCCTCGACCTCGCTGGCGCGGCTGCGGAAGGTGTGCGGCTGCCCATGAGCCCGCCGCTGGTGGCGTCGCAACTGGCCGGTAACCACCCCGTCCGCGGGCCCGCAACCGAGTACGCAGCGGCCTACGAGGCCGCCTTCGGCAGCGGCAGCCTGACCTCGTTCGGTGCCTACATGTACGACGCCGTCGGGTTGATCGAGCAGGCTGTGGCCCACGCCGGCGCCCAGGCAGCGCTTGACCTGACCGACGTAACAGCCACCCGTAACGCCATCCGCAGCGCGCTGGAGGAGATGGGACCGTACGCGGGAGCCAGCGGCGTGTACGACTACAGCAGCACCGACCACACCGGGCTCGACGAGCGCGCCATGGTCATGGTGGAGGTGCGTGACGGGACCTGGCAGCTGGGGCGCTGACCTCAGCCGATAGGGCTCTTCAGACCGGCCTTGCGCCGGTAGAGCGTGGCCTGACCCACGTGGTAGGCCTCGTGCCACAACATGAACGTCAGCTGGTGGCCCAGCGTGCTGTTTTCATGGGGCTGACTCAGCCGCTCGTCGGTCGCTTCGGCCAGGGCCGCCAGCAGGCGCTCATGGGCGGTGAGGTAATCCTGCACGTGCTGCGCTAGCGGCCACGCCTCCTCGGAGGTGGGGGCGGGGTGCCCGAAATCGAAGCCCTCGTCTATCTCCTCGCTGCGCACGCGCTCGGCGCCCAGCGCATCTAGCATGTGGTCGCGGCTGGTGACCAGGTGCGCCACCAACCAGTTGAGGTGGTTGCCGCCGTCGAACAGCGTCACCAGGGCCTGCGCGTCGCTCAGCCCCTCCACGTTGCGGGTCAGGAGGCTGTGGTTCAGGGTCGCGAGCTGTATCAGCGGCCGGTTCATGCTTCCACCAGGCCCCGCAACGTCTCGAGATCGCGCTTGTGGCCCAGGTCGTCGTCGCCCATGGGCGTCTCGAGCACCAGCGCGTGCCCCGCCAGCGCGGGGTCGTGCACGGCGCGCGCGAAGAACTGAAGCCCGATCAGGCCGGCTCCCACGTTGTCGTGGCGGTCCTTGCGCGAACCCAATGGGTGCTTGGAGTCGTTGAGGTGCACGGCGGCCAGCCGCTCGGGCCCCAGCAGCTCGAAGAACTCGTCGAACGTGGCGCGGTAACCTTCCGCGCTCGACAGGTCGTAACCCGCCGCGAAGGCGTGGCAGCTGTCGAGGCACACGCCCAGCTTCTCCTTCTGGTCCACGAGGTCGATTATGGCGCGCAGTTCGCTGAACTTGGCCCCCAGCGTGCTGCCCTGGCCGGCGGTGTTCTCCAGCAGGACCTTGGTGGTGATGCCCTCGTCGGCGGCCAGGATCTCGTCGAGCGCCCGCGCGATCTGGCTGATGCCGACCTCCTCGCCGGAGCCCAGGTGCGCGCCGGGGTGGAACACCAGGCCGTCGACCCCCAGGGCGGTGCAGCGCTGCAGCTCGTCGAGCAGCGCCGCCTTCGACTTCTCCAGCACCTCCTCCTTGGGGCTAGCCAGGTTGATCAGGTAGGCGGCGTGAGCTATGACCGGCTGCGGCGCCGCCTCGCGCGCGGCCCTGAAGGCCGTCACCTCGGCAGGGTCCAGCGGGCGGGCCCGCCACTGGTTGGGGCTCTTGACGAATATCTGCAGCGACTCGCAGCCGATCTCGCCACCGCGTTCGAACGCCTTGGCGGCGCCGCCGGCGGTGGAGACGTGCGCTCCTAGTAGTGCCATGTAGGGGAGTGTAGCAGCACCTGATATCCTGCCCGGCGTGGTCAGAGACCTGCTGACGGACCCAACGCACGAGGAGCTTGTGGAGTTCTTAGACGAGAACTTGCGCCAGGGCGGAGCTCTCGTGCAGGTGGTGGCCGAGTGCGAGGTGCTGTACTCGGGCCGCGCCGCCAGCGTGGCGGAGGCGGGCGAGTACGTGGTGCTGCTGAAGGCCGACGGCAGCGTGCAGGTGCAGGGCGCGCGCGGGGTCAAGCCCGTGAACTGGCAACCGCACACCGACCGGGTCGATGTGAGCCTGGAGGACGGCGTGGCTGTGCTGCTGGCCGAGCGCTTCACGCCCGCCGAGTTCGTGCGCGTGGCCTTCCAGCGGCCAGCGCTGGCGCTAGCGCTGGAGTTGGGCGAGAACGGCAACTTCGTGCTCATGGGCTCTGAGTCCGAGATGCAGCGCGCGTTGGCGCGCGACCCCAGCATCATCGAGCCGGGGCTTCATGTGCTGGAGATGGAACTGCCAACGGACGTTGGCGGTATCGACCTGCTGGCGCGCGACGCGCAGGGCCGGCTGGTGGTGGTGGAGCTCAAGCGCGGCAAGGCCACTCACGAGGCGGTGCATCAGCTGAACCGCTACGTCGAAAGCGTGCGGGCGGTGGCGGCTGGCGAGGTGGTGCGGGGCGTGCTGGCCGCGCCGGCCGTGACGGCGCCGGCCCTCAACCGCCTGGGCGCTCTGGGACTGGAGTTCCGCGAGGTGACCGCGTTGCCGCTGGTTGAGGACGGACCGCAGCAGGTCGGGCTGTTCGGCTAGGCACGAGGGGCCACGCAGGCACTCCGCGCACATGAATTAAGGCACGTCGGCGCCGTCAGGCACGCAGTACACTGGTTTCGCATGCCGCTTTTTCGCAGGGATCCTTTCGGTCGCGCCTGGGTGCTGTTGTCGCCAGAGCGGGGCCTCGAAGCGTCTGACTTCGGCAGCGTGCCCATGCCCGCTCCCATGTCGCCGCTCTCGCCCGGCGGCAGCGCGCCGGTGGGCGCCGAGATCGCGGCCGTTAGGCCCGCCACCTCCAGCGTCGACAGCCCCGACTGGCGCATGCGCGCACTGGTGCATCCCGCCGGCATGGTGAGTACCAGACCGCAGCCGGTAGACGAGGGCTCCGAACTGTTCACGCAACTCCCGGCGCTGGGCTACCACGAGCTGATCGTGGAGCATCCCGACGCCCGCGAGCGCTTGGAGACCATGAACCTGGCGCACCTTACCGAGGTGCTGCGCTTCTACCGCGACCGTTTAGAGGTAGCG
>Ga0265293_10003463_pt1 | contig 29278 bp, 25 predicted proteins | sample Munlanlewell138R_FD_192505 | JGI IMG/M metagenome (GOLD analysis project Ga0265293, IMG submission 192505) | Leachate microbial communities from a municipal landfill in Southern Ontario, Canada - Leachate well 138R | ecosystem: Engineered > Solid waste > Landfill > Unclassified | place: Canada... | reverse complement strand
CCAGCAGATTCAGCATCGCGGCGTTGACCTCGCTCAGGCGCAGCACCACGGTCTCCGCGTCTGGCGTCTCCACCGACTTGATGTCCTTGTACATGCCCATGCGCATCGAAACGACGCCCGGGGGCGGGTTGCGCATGCGGTCGATGCTGACCTTGACGTCGCGTGATGTCAGCGCCGAACCATCATGGAACTTGATGCCAGGGTGCAGCTTGAACTCATAGCTCAGGCCATCACTCGAAATTTTCCAGCTGCGTGCCAAGTCCCCCTTGATAGTGCCGTCATCCTCCAACTGCAGCAATGTGGAGTAGTGCGGCGCAATGCGCCACATGACACCAGGCGTGCTTGCCGCATGGCAGTCCAGCGTGTTGGGCTCTCCCATGTGGATCGGGAACACCAGTGTGCCGCCGCGTTTGGGCTGGTCGGCGGATTGCGCCGCTGCCGGCATGACCGCACCCGCCAGCGTCACCGTCGCTGCGGCGCCCAGGGCTGCGTGCCAATACCTCAAGTGAATTGCCATGGCTTGTCTCCTGTTGGTTGAATGTTGGGCGCGATGATAGGTATGCCCAACTGGAGCAGAGAAGGATTTCCGATATGACACTATGATTCTCGCTATGTCGAAGTCTTCTCATCCCCCATCCATCGGCTCGAGGCGGAAGGTTCCTGCTGCCTGGAGCGAATTCGCTGGTGACCGGCACTTCGCCACGACGCTGGCGCGGGGCCTGGAGTTGTTGCGCTGTTTCACCCCAGCAGAGCCGCTGCTCGGTGTGACCGAACTGGCCCGTCGCCTGGGTCTTCCCGTGTCAACCGTGTCCCGGCTTGCGTACACCCTGGTGCAGATGGGCTATCTGACACAAGCACAGGGCTGGGGCAAATACAGGCTTGGGGTGGCCATGCTGTCCCTGGGGTACCCGCTGCTGGACCAATTTCCTTTTCGCCAGCGCGTGCGGCCTCTCCTCATGGCGTTCGCACAGGAAGTTGACGGCAACGTATCGATTGGCATCCGTGACCGCCTGAACATTGTTTACATCGAGTCGATCCGTGCTCGCGAACGCGGCGCTTATGCGCTGGACGTGGGTGTCACCCAGTCACTGGCCGGCACCGCCGTTGGGCGTGCCTATCTGATGTCCTGCAGCACGGAGGAGCGGATGACGCTCATCAACGAGATCAAGGTGAAGGCGCCGCTCGAGTGGGAGCGGCATGCCCAGCGGGTGATGGACAACGTCGCGCAATATCCCCAACGGGGATGCTGCATCTCGATGGGGGAGGTTTACCCGGAAGTACAAGCGGTCGCTGTTCCCCTGGGTCGCATCGACGGTGGCATGCCCGCTGCGATCAATTGCTCGTTCTTCGGTCGCGAGATGAACGAGCGGTGGCTGCTGGAGGATGTGGGACCGCGGCTGATACGGCTGGCGCGCCAGCTGGCTTAGCCCCTCCAGAAACGCAGCAGACTGTGTCTTTTCAATTCCATATGATGTGCGGGCCTAATGCCCGCCGGTAGAATGGTTTTCATGGTTGCCCAAACCCCCAAAAAACCCGTGATTCCCGCATCGCGCCCCAGCGTGGCAGGCGATGACGCGGTGGTGCTGGAGCGCCGCGCCCAGCGGGTCCGGCCGCCCCAGATGTACCAGGTGGTCCTGCTCAACGACGATTTCACGCCGATGGAGTTTGTCGTCCAGATCATTCAGGAATTTTTCGGCAAGGACCGGGAAACCGCCACCCAGATCATGCTCAAGATCCACCTGGAGGGCAAAGGCGTGTGCGGGGTCTATACCCGCGACGTCGCCATCACCAAGGTGGACCAGGTGCTGCAGGCCTCCCGTCATGCGGGGCACCCTTTGCAGTGCACCACTGAACCTATTGAATAAGGACGAACCCAACCCCATGTGATGGTCTCTTCCACTGATCTCCACCGGACGAATCGCGTATCCTGATCCACCAGCACCAAAGGAAGTGTCCATGATTGCCCAGGAACTTGAAGTCAGCTTGCACATGGCCTTTGTCGAGGCCCGGCAACAGCGACACGAATTCATCACCGTCGAGCACCTGCTGCTGGCGCTGCTGGACAACCCCAGCGCCGCCGAAGTGCTGCGCGCCTGCTCGGCCAACATCGACGATCTGCGCAAGTCCCTGACGAATTTCATCAAGGACAACACCCCGCAGGTGGCCGGCACCGAAGAGGTTGACACCCAGCCCACCCTGGGCTTCCAGCGCGTGATCCAGCGCGCGATCATGCACGTGCAGTCCACCGGCAACGGCAAGAAGGAAGTCACGGGTGCCAACGTGCTGGTGGCCATCTTCGGCGAAAAGGACTCGCATGCCGTGTACTACCTGCACCAGCAGGGCGTCACGCGCCTGGACGTGGTCAACTTCATCGCCCATGGCATCCGCAAGAGCGATCCGCCAGAGGCCGGCAAGCCGGGCGAAAGCGCGGCCGACAACGAGGAGGCCGTCGAGCAGGGGGCCAAGGGCAACGAGAAGCAGTCGCCGCTGGAGCAGTTCACCCAGAACCTGAACCAGGCAGCCAAGGACGGCAAGATCGATCCCCTGATCGGCCGCGACTACGAGGTCGAGCGCACGATCCAGATCCTGTGCCGGCGCCGCAAGAACAACCCGCTGCTGGTCGGCGAGGCCGGCGTGGGCAAGACGGCGATCGCCGAGGGTCTGGCCTGGCGCATCACCCAGGGTGACGTGCCCGAGATTCTGGCCGAAGCCACGGTGTACTCGCTCGACATGGGGGCACTGCTGGCCGGCACCAAATACCGGGGCGATTTCGAGCAGCGCCTGAAGGCCGTGCTCAAGGCGCTCAAGGACAAGCCGCACGCCGTGCTGTTCATCGACGAGATCCACACGCTGATCGGGGCTGGTGCGGCCTCGGGTGGCACGCTGGACGCCTCCAACCTGCTCAAGCCGGCGCTCTCCAGCGGCCAGCTCAAGTGCATCGGCGCGACGACCTTCACCGAGTACCGCGGCATCTTCGAGAAGGACGCGGCCCTGAGCCGGCGCTTCCAGAAGATCGACGTGGTCGAACCGACCGTCGAGCAGACGGTGGAAATCCTCAAGGGTCTCAAGAGCCGCTTCGAGGAGCACCACAGCGTCAAGTACGCCAACGCGGCGCTGCAGGCGGCGGCCGAGCTCTCGGCCAAGTACATCAACGACCGGCATCTGCCCGACAAGGCCATCGACGTGATCGACGAGGCCGGTGCCGCGCAGCGCATCGCCGTGGCCAGCAAACGCAAGAAGACCATCGGCAAGGCCGAGATCGAGGACATCGTGGCCAAGATCGCGCGCATTCCGCCCGCGAACGTGTCCAGCGACGACCGCAGCAAGCTGGCCACGCTCGAACGTGACCTCAAGAGCGTGGTGTTCGGACAGGACAAGGCGCTGGAGCTGCTGGCTTCCTCGGTCAAGATGGCGCGCTCCGGCCTGGGCAAGGCCGACAAGCCGATCGGTGCCTTCCTGTTCAGCGGCCCGACCGGCGTCGGCAAGACCGAGGCCGCCAAGCAACTGGCCTACATCCTGGGCATCGACCTGATCCGCTTCGACATGTCGGAGTACATGGAGCGCCATGCGGTCAGCCGCCTGATCGGCGCGCCACCCGGCTACGTGGGCTTCGACCAGGGCGGCCTGCTGACCGAGGCCATCACGAAGAAGCCACACGCGGTGCTGCTGCTCGACGAGATCGAGAAGGCGCATCCGGACATCTTCAACGTGCTGCTGCAGGTCATGGACCACGGTACGCTGACGGACAACAACGGGCGCAAGGCCGACTTCCGCAACGTCATCATCATCATGACGACGAACGCGGGCGCCGAAACCATGAACAAGGCGACCATCGGCTTCACGAACCCGCGCGAGGCCGGCGACGAGATGGCCGACATCAAGCGCCTGTTCACGCCGGAGTTCCGCAACCGCCTGGATGCCATCGTCAGCTTCAAGCCGCTGGACGAAAACATCATCCTGCGCGTGGTGGACAAGTTCCTGCTGCAGCTCGAAAGCCAGCTGGCCGAGAAGAAGGTGGAGGTTACCTTCACCGACGCGTTGCGCAAGCATCTGGCCAAGAAGGGCTTCGACCCGCTGATGGGCGCACGACCGATGCAGCGGCTGATTCAGGACATGATCCGCAAGGCCCTGGCCGACGAGCTGCTGTTCGGACGCCTGACCGATGGCGGTCGCCTGACGGTGGACCTGGAGACCAAGCTTGGCGAGGATGGCAAGGAGACCCACGAGGTCAAGCTCGACATCCAGCCGTTGCCGAAAAAAGAAGGCAAGGCCAAGCCCGAAGAGGCCACGGCCGGTTGAGGTACATCGCGCTCAGTCATAAAAACCCGGCCATGCCGGGTTTTTTCTTGGGCGGCAGATGCCCGTCCAGGCCGGCTACAGGCTGCTCCAGGCCAGTACTGCGTCGGCCCAGCGGTTGCCAAGCTTGGCCTCGCCGGCGACCCCGGGGTGAACCCCATCGTAGTTGTCACCCGTCGAGTAGCCGCTGGCCTGGTCGACCACCGCAACCGGCGAAGTGGCGCTGGACCGGCTGGATGCAATGCCATCGATCAGGCGGTTGAGGGCGGCGGTGCCGGCCGGGTAGGGCGCCGCCGGGATGATCTTGGCCAGCAGGATGTGGGTGTCCGGCTTGCCGGCCCGGATGGCGTCGATGAGCCCGCCCAGGTCCTGGGCGATGCGGCTGGCCGGTCGCCCGCGCAGCACGTCATTGGTCCCCAGGTGAACCAGAACGACATCGGGCTGTGCCTGGGCCACCAGAGTGCCCACGCGGGGAAGGAGTTCGGCCACCGTGTAGTCCCAGTGGCCTTCGTGATCCAGATCGAAGTCGGCGTTGGGCGGGTTGACCGACCCGCTATCGCGCCGGCCTCTGGACACACCCGTTTTGCTGCCCACCAGATTGACCACGCAACCTGCCCGGTTCAGACGCTGCCACAGCACCCTGCGGTAGCTGTTGTGGCCGGCTTCCGCCTCGGTGATGGAGTCACCCAACGGCATGATGCGCAGAGGATCGCCATCGAATCCGCAGCCCGCCACCTTCTCGGTCGTGCCACGGGTGCCCTCGGCCTCGTCGTCGTCACCGCCGCCGCCGCAGGCGCTCAGCAGTGCGATCAGGCCACCCAGGCAGGCATGGGCAAAGAAACGGTACGCCATGTGTTTTATTCCTGATGCCGGGAACTCAGTCAGCGCTTGCCGCCCAGCAGGCTGCCCAGCACGCCGCGCACAATCTGGCGACCGATGCCGCTGGCGACGCTGCGGGCCGCCGTCTTGGCCATCGTCTGGACCAGACCGTCGTACTGACCGCCGCGCGGCCCCGTTCGCCCGAACAGGGCTTCATTGATCATGGTGCCGATGCCGCCGCCATTGTCGCTGGCGGCCGGCTTGGTCGCGCCGGGGATGCGCGGGGTCTTCGGCGCGTCTTGCGCCGGCTGCTCGCTGCCTTCGACACGGCCACGCAGCACTTCGTAGGCGCTCTCCCGGTCCACCACCTTTTCATAGACGCCGGCCACCAGCGAATCCCGGATCAGCGCCTGGCGCTGCTCCGGCGTGATGGGGCCGATCTGGCTGCCCGGCGGGATCACATAGACGCGTTCGGTCTCGCACGGGCGCCCCTTGGCATCCAGGAAGCTGACCAGTGCTTCGCCCACGCCCAGCTCGGTGATGGCGGCCTGGATGTCCAGGCCGGCCTTGGGCCGCATGGTCTCGGCCGTGGCCTTGACGGCCTTCTGGTCGCGCGGCGTAAAGGCACGCAGCGCGTGCTGGACGCGGTTGCCCAACTGGCCGAGCACGCTGTCGGGGATGTCCAGCGGATTCTGGGTCACGAAGTACACCCCGACACCCTTGGAACGCACCAGCCGCACCACCAGTTCAATGCGCTCGACCAGCACCTTGGGAGCGCCATCGAAAAGCAGGTGGGCCTCATCGAAGAAGAACACCAGCTTGGGCTTGTCGGGGTCGCCGATCTCGGGCAGCTGCTCGAACAGCTCCGAGAGCATCCACAGCAGGAAGGTGGCGTACAGGCGGGGCGAGTTCATCAGCTTGTCCGCCGCCAGGATGTTGATGACCCCCTGGCCGCCGACGGTCTGCATGAAGTCGCTGATGTCCAGCATCGGCTCGCCGAAGAATTTGTCGCCCCCCTGCGATTCGATGGCCAGCAGGCCGCGCTGGATGGCGCCGATGCTGGCGGCGCTGATATTGCCGTACTCGGTCGTGAACTGCTTGGCGTTGTCGCCCACGTGCTGCAGCAGCGCCCGCAGGTCCTTCATGTCCAGCAGCAACAGGCCGTGGTCGTCGGCAATCTTGAACACCAGGTTGAGCACCCCGGCCTGGGTGTCATTGAGATCGAGCATGCGCGCCAGCAGCAGTGGCCCCATGTCCGAGATGGTGGCCCGTACCGGGTGCCCCTGCTCGCCGAACACATCCCACAGGGTGGTGGGGCAGGCGACGGGCTCGGGCAGGGCAATGCCCCGGTCGGCGAGGGTCTGGGCCATCTTGCTGCCGATCTGGCCGCGCTGGCTGATGCCGGTCAGGTCACCCTTGACGTCGGCCATGAAAACGGGCACGCCGATGGCAGAAAAGCCCTCGGCCAGCTTCTGCAGCGTGACGGTCTTGCCCGTGCCGGTGGCCCCGGTGATCAGGCCATGGCGGTTGGCCAGTCCGGGCAGCAGCAGGCACTGGGTCTGGGCATTCTGGGCGATGTGTATCGGTTCAGCCATGTTGTCGATCCTGTTTTGGGCGGTGCGGGGTACGGGCAAACGTAAAATCCCGTCTGATTAGACCAAATTCTGTTCAGAAAGAAGGGCACCATCGTGGCTGGACACAGCAAATGGGCAAATATTCAACACCGCAAGGGCCGTCAGGACGAGAAGCGCGGCCGCGTCTGGACGCGCATCATCCGTGAGATCATGGTGGCGGCCCGGCAGGGCGGGGGCGACATCAACGCCAATCCGCGCCTGCGCCTGGCCGTCGACAAGGCCAAGGCGGCCAACATGCCGGCCGACAACATCAAACGCAACATCGACAAGGCCACCGGCAACCTCGACGGCGTGAGCTACGAGGAAATTCGCTACGAGGGCTACGGTATCGGTGGGGCAGCGATCATCGTCGACACCATGACGGACAACCGCGTGCGTACCGTGGCCGAGGTTCGCCATGCATTCAGCAAGCACGGTGGCAACCTGGGTACCGACGGCTCGGTGGCCTTCCAGTTCAAGCACTGCGGGCAGTTGATCTTCGCGCCGGGCACGAGCGAGGACCAGGTGATGGAAGTCGCCCTGGAGGCCGGCGCCGAGGACGTGATCACGGGCGACGACGGCTCCATCGAGGTGCTGAGCGCGCCGGGCGATTTCGAGGCGGTGAAAAACGCACTGGAGGCGGCCGGTCTGAAGGCCGAGGTGGCCGAGGTGACGATGCGCCCCGAGAACACCATCGAACTGACGGGCGAGGACGCCGAGCGCATGCAGAAGCTCCTTGACGCCCTTGAAGACCTGGACGACGTCCAGGACGTTTTCCATAACGCAGAAATCGACGCATGAAAGTCCTGGTGATCGGCGGCGGTGGCCGCGAGCATGCCCTGGCGTGGAAGCTCAAGCAGTCCGAGGGCGTGAGCCAGGTCTATGTGGCACCGGGCAACGCGGGCACGGCCCGCGACACGCAACTGGTGAACGTGGCCATCGGCGACAAGGTGGCGCTGCGCGAGTGGGTGCAGGCCAACGGCATCGGCCTGACGGTGGTCGGGCCCGAGGCGCCACTGGCCGCCGGCGTGGTGGACGAGTTCCGCGCGCATGGCCTGGCCATTTTCGGTCCGACGCAGAGGGCGGCCCAGCTCGAAAGCTCCAAGGCCTTCTCCAAGGCCTTCATGGAGCGCCATGGCGTGCCCACGGCCGAGTACCAGACCTTCAGCGATGCCGACCAGGCGCATGCCTACGTCGATGCCAAGGGTGCCCCGATCGTGGTCAAGGCCGATGGCCTGGCTGCGGGCAAGGGGGTGGTGGTCGCCATGACCGCCGCCGAGGCGCATGAGGCGATCGACTTCATGCTGCTGGACAACAAGCTTGGCGTGGCCCACAACGAGGGCGGCGCGCGCGTGGTGATCGAGGAGTTCCTCGAAGGCGAGGAGGCCAGCTTCATCGTGCTGTGCGACGGCGAGCACGCGCTGGCCCTGGCCACCAGCCAGGACCACAAGCGCCTGCTGGACGCCGACCAGGGCCCGAACACCGGGGGCATGGGCGCCTATTCGCCTGCGCCCGTGGTGAAGCCAGCCATCCACCAGCGCGCGATGGAGGAGGTGATCCTGCCGACGCTGCGCGGCATGAAGGCCGACGGTGTGCCCTACACCGGTTTCCTGTACGCCGGCCTGATGATCACGCCCGATGGGCGTGTCAAGACGCTGGAGTTCAACTGCCGCATGGGCGATCCGGAGACGCAGCCGATCATGATGCGTCTGCGCTCCAACCTGGCACAGGTGCTGCTGGCCGCCACGCGCGGCGAGCTGGACCGGGTGACGCTGGACTGGGACCCGCGCGTGGCACTGGGCGTGGTGCTGGCGGCGGAAGGCTATCCGCTGCAGCCACGCAAGGGTGATGTGATCACCGGCTTGCCGGCCGACAGCAGCGATGCCATGGTGTTCCACGCCGGCACGGCCGACCAGAACGGGCAGATCGTCACCGCCGGTGGCCGCGTGCTGTGCGTGACCGCCCTGGGCGATGACGTGCGTCAGGCCCGGGAAAAGGCCTACACGCTCGCCGAAGGCATCCGCTTCGACGGCATGCAATACCGTCGTGACATCGGCTACCGGGCCCTCTGAACGGGCCAGACAGCATGAACGTTTCCATCAGCGCCGTCCGCGAATACCTCGTCGATCTGCAGCAAAGGATCACCTCAACGGTCGCGCTGGTCGATGGCGGCCAGTTCGTGGTCGACAAGTGGCTCAAACCCAGGGGTGAGCGCCTGCAAGGACGGGGCATCACCCAGATCCTCGAAGATGGGGCGGTCTTCGAGCGCGCAGGCTGTGGCTTCTCCCATGTGCGTGGGCCGGCATTGCCACCGTCGGCCACGCAGCACCGGCCCGAGCTGGCCGGCGCACCGTTCGAAGCCATGGGCGTATCCCTGGTTTTCCACCCGCGCAACCCCTACGTACCCACGGTGCACATGAACGTGCGCATGATCGCCGCCAAGCCTGCTGGCAAGGAGCCGGTGTGCTGGTTCGGCGGCGGCATGGACCTGACACCCTACTACGGTTTCGAAGAGGACTGCATCCACTTCCACCGCACCTGCAAGAACGCGCTGGACCCGTTCGGCATCGACAAGTACCCCCGCTTCAAGCAGTGGTGCGACGAGTATTTCTACCTCAAGCACCGCGACGAGCAGCGCGGCATTGGTGGCGTGTTCTACGACGACTTTTCGGAGCTGGGGTTCGATGGCAGCTTCGCGATGACGACATCGGTCGGCGACGCCTTTCTGGATGCCTACCTGCCCATCGTCGATCGCCGCAAGAACACGCCCTATGGCGAGCGCGAACGCAGCTTCCAGCTGTACCGGCGCGGCCGTTATGTCGAATTCAATCTGGTCTGGGACCGGGGTACGCATTTCGGGCTGCAATCGGGTGGCCGTACCGAGTCCATCCTGTTGTCCATGCCGCCCTTGGTCAGTTGGGCTTACGGCCGCAAGACCCGCAAGGGCGCACCGGAGGACGAGCTGTACCGGAAGTTCCTGGTGCGGCGGGAATGGGTGTGATGCCGGGGCACCCGCGCATTGGCCTGTACGGTGGCGCTTTCGACCCCCCACACGTGGCACACCATGCGGTCGCCCAGGCCGCCCTGGGCCAACTGGGCCTGGATCTGCTGCTGATCATCCCCACCGGGCAAGCCTGGCACAAGTCCCGGCCACTGACCAGCGCCGAGCACCGCCTGGCGATGGCGCGCCTGGCATTTGCCGATCTGCCGCGCACCCGCGTTGATGAGCGCGAACTGCACCGCACCGGACCGACCTACACCATCGACACCCTGGCCGAGGTGGCGGCCGAACACCCTGATGCCGAGCTGTTCCTGATCGTCGGGGCCGACCAGTTGCAGCAATTCCCGACCTGGCACCGCTGGCAGGACATTCTGTCCCGGGCCACGCTGGCCGTGGCCAACCGGGCCGAGCACATCGGGACCGACGCCTTGTCGCCGGCACACCGACCGTCCAACCTGTCGGCGGTGGAGATCCCCTTCGTCACACTGGCCATGGCGCCCCTCAATGTCAGCGCCACGGCCCTGCGCCGCCACATGCAGCAGGACTGGCTTGATGGTGTGCTGGATGACGTGCCACTGGTCTCACCTGCGGTGGCAGGCTATATTTCGACCCACAACCTCTACCAGAACCATTCATGACCAGCGAATCCACCGCCAAGAAGGATATCCAGAAACTGCAACGCGCCATTGTCGAGGGGCTGGAGGACGTCAAAGGGCAGGATATCGTGGTGTTCAACACGGCCGATCTGTCGCCTCTGTTCGAGCGCGTCATCATTGCCAGTGGCACCTCGAATCGCCAGACCAAAGCACTGGCCAACAGCGTGCGCGACGCCGTGCGGGAGGCCGGTTTCGACAAACCCCGCATTGAAGGCGAAGACAACGGCGAGTGGATCATCATCGACTGCGGCGCTGCCGTGGCGCACGTGATGCAGCCTGTCATCCGCCAGTACTACCGCCTGGAGGAGATCTGGGGTGCCAAGCCGGTGCGCCTGAAATCGGGCGAGGCCAAGGCGGTGGCCCGCAAGACCGCCGGCGCCAAGACCACGCGCGCGGCTGCCGGCGCCAAGGATGCCGCGAGCGCCGAGGTGCCTGCCAAGCCCGCACGCAAGGTGGCGCGCAAGACCGCCACGCCGGCGACACCTCCTGCCGCCAAGAAAAGCGCCACCTCCAAGCCGGCACCGCGCAAGAGCGCGGCGGCAGCGGCCGGCGCCGGCAAGACTGCGCCCGCCAAGCGCAAGGCCGCATTGCCCAAGGTGGTGGTCAATGCCCCCAAGCCGGCGCGCAAAACCGCATCCCCGACGGCGGCGGCCAAGGCGCCCGCCAGGAAGCCCGCTGCCAAGAAGAAGGCATGAAGCTGGTGATCGTCGCGGTCGGGCAGCGCGTGCCCGACTGGGCCCAGACGGCCTACGACGACTACGCCAAGCGCTTCCCGCCGGAACTGCGGGTCGAACTCAAAACCGTCAAGACCGAGCCACGGGGCTCGCGCACGGTCGATGCCGTGATGGCGGCCGAGCGCGATCGCATTCAGGCCGCCTTGCCCAAGGGGTGCCGTGTGGTGGTGCTCGACGAGCGTGGTACGGCGCTGACCACCAAAGCACTGGCACAGCAACTGCAGCAGTGGCAGCTTGACGGTGATGACGTGGCCCTGGTGATCGGTGGCCCGGACGGGCTGGACCCTGGCTTTCGCGCCCAGGCCCACCAGCGCATCCGCCTGTCGGACCTGACCCTGCCCCATGCGATGGTGCGGGTCCTGCTGATCGAGCAGTTGTACCGGGCCTGGTCGGTCAATGCCAAGCACCCCTATCACCGCGAATGAGGCCAGGCGCTGGCCGGACAATTCCCAGGATCACGATGGCTGATTTCATATACCTGGCTTCGCAAAGCCCGAGGCGGCGGCAACTGCTGACCCAATGGGGAGTGCGTTGCGAACTGCTTCTGCCCGGGGCGGACGAGGACGTCGAGTCGCTGGAGGCCGTGCGGCCTGGCGAAACGCCGGCGGCCTATGTGCAGCGGGTCACCCGCCTGAAGCTGCAGGCATCCCTGCAGCGCATGCGCGACCGGCGCCTGCCACCATCGCCGGTGCTGTGTGCCGATACCACCGTGGCGCTGGGCCGGCGTATCCTGGGCAAGCCGCTGGACGAGGCGGATGCGCGGCGGATGCTGGCCTCCCTGTCGGAGCGGCGCCACCGGGTGCTGACGGCGGTGGCCATCGGCGTGCCCGGCACGCGCCAGGACCGCTGCCTGGAGGCGCTGTCGGTGTCCTGGGTCGAGTTTGCACCGATGAGCGCCGCCGAGATCCGTGCCTATGTGGCCAGTGGCGAGCCCCTGGGCAAGGCCGGGTCCTATGCCATCCAGGGCAGGGCAGCGATGTGGGTGCGGCACATGAGCGGCAGCTACTCGGGCATCATGGGGCTGCCCGCCCATGAGACGGCCCAACTGCTGCGGCAGGCCCGCGTGCGCCTGGGCTGAGCGATCGGAACCCTATCCAGAGAATCTATGAGCCAGGACATTTTGATCAACTGGGCACCGCAGGAAACGCGGGTCGCCATCGTCGAGCAGGGCGCGGTGCAGGAAGTGCACATCGAGCGCACGCTCGAGCGTGGCCTGGTCGGCAACATTTATCTGGGCAAGGTCTCGCGGGTGCTGCCCGGCATGCAATCCGCCTTCATCGATATCGGCCTGGACCGTGCCGCCTTCCTGCATGTCGCCGACCTCATGCCGAACATCACGGCCAAGCATGCCGCGCCGCGCGAACGCGTGACGGCGGCGACGGCTGCCGCCACCAACGGCGCCGCCAGCAAGGTCCTCCAGCCCGATCCGGTGCTGCCGATCGAGCGCCAGATCTTTGAGGGACAGGCACTGATGGTGCAGGTGCTCAAGGACCCGATCGGTACCAAGGGTGCGCGGCTGACAGCGCAGATCAGCATCGCCGGGCGTCTGCTGGTGTACCTGCCGCAGGATGACCACATCGGTGTCAGCCAGAAGATTCCACCGGCCCAGCGCGAAGCCTTGCGCCAGCGTGTGATGCAATTGACCGCGGCGCAGGGTGACGGCACTACCGCCGGTGGTTTCATTCTGCGCACCAACGCCGAGGACGCGAGCGACGAGGAATTGCGCGAGGACATTGCCTACCTGCGCAAGACCTGGCAGCGCATCCGCGACGCCGCCACGCGCCTGCCCCCGCCCTCGCTGCTGCACGAAGACCTGACCCTCATGCAGCGCGTGCTGCGGGACCTGGCCAGCACGCAAACACAGTCGATCAAGATCGATTCGCGCGAGCAATACGGCCAGCTCAGGCAGTTTGCCGCCGAGTTCATGCCCGACACGCTGCCCAAGCTGCAACACTACAGTGGCGAGCGCCCGATCTTCGATCTGTTCGGTGTCGACGAGGAGATCACCAAGGCGCTGGGGCGGCGGGTGGAGCTCAAGTCGGGGGGCTACCTGGTCATCGACCAGACCGAGGCGCTGACCACCGTCGATGTCAACACGGGCGGCTTTGTCGGGGCACGCAATTTTGATGACACGGTGTTCCGCACCAACCTTGAAGCGGCGCAGGCCATTGCCCGGCAATTGCGGTTGCGCAACCTGGGCGGCATCGTCATCGTCGACTTCATCGACATGGTGCCCGAGGATCACCGCGAAGCGGTGCTGATGGAGTTTCGCAAGCAACTGGCGCGCGACCGGGTCAAGACCATGATCGGCGGGTTCTCGCAACTGGGCCTGGTCGAGATGACCCGCAAGCGCACCCGCGAGTCGCTGGCGCAGATGCTCAGCGAACCCTGCAGCGCCTGCGCAGGCAGGGGGACCGTGAAGACCGCGCGCAGCGTCTGCTACGACATCCTGCGCGAGATCCTGCGCGAGGCCCGAGCCTTCAACCCCCGGGAGTTCCGCGTGGTCGCATCACCCCAGGTGGTCGAGCTGTTTCTCGATGAGGAAAGCCAGCACCTGGCCGGTCTGTCCGACTTCATCGGCAAACCGATCTCGCTGCAGTCCGAAGCGTCCATGACCCAGGAACAGTACGACATCGTGCTGCTCTGATCGGCCTCACTGCCGTGCGTGCGCCCGCGCACGGCTCTTACCGTTTGTCACATCCCGTGCGCGGCGTTTGCCGCTACGGTGTCGACAGTCTGATGCATGCAGCCCACAGCGGTGTGCAGTGACCGGCACTTCGGGCAATCTGTAGGACTTCTCTGGCAGACAGCACGCCGCAGCACAGGCACAGTGCATCCATCCCATTGTTTTGTTCATTGCGAAGGAAAGCCATGAGAACGTTTCGATTCACCCCGATCGCCCTTGTCGCCGGCAGCCTGATGTCGGCTGCGGCCTGGGCCGCACCGACCACGGATGCCACCGGCAACACCGGCTATGACACGGCCGCCGAATGCGATGCGGCGGTGCTGGCCGGCCAGGCCCGCTTCTACCAGCCGGTCACCCGCATGCCCACGCGCCTGCAAAAGGGCGAAAAAAGCGTGAAGACCGTCAAGCTGGCCGATCTGGGCCCCGAGTACGCCAACGGTGCCTGCGACCTCGGCGTCGGCCGCCAGAATGGCCGCAACGGCGTCTCCAAGGTGCTGCAGGGCAAGTACGTGCCGTTTGCCCCCGATATGGACGTGAACGTGTACGCGGATGCCACCGGCAAGCCGGTGCGCGCCAGCATGGCCCAGTGCGACAACCGCTTCGCGGGTGCCTTCCCGCGGCCGGTGCCGGTGCCTGCTCCGGTGGCTGCCGCCCCGGCGCCCGCACCCGCACCCGCTCCCGCGCCTGTCGTGGTTGCGCCCGCACCGGCACCGGTGCCGGTGGCCGCGCCTGCGCCAGCACCCGAGCCCAGGAAAGTGGCGGGGCCGTATGTGTTCGGCACACTGGGCGCGGTCAATGACAGCGTCGTCTACCATGGCGCCGACGCGTCCACCAGCGTGGGCAACACCGACCGCCAGATCGGCACGCAGTTCGGGGCCGGCTATCAGTTCAACGAACTGCTCGGTGCCGAGGTGTTCTTCCAGGGCGGCAAGGATCATCAGTACGGCGCCGTGGACGGCTCGCGCACCTTTGACGTCGGCGCGCAGGCGCTGGGCGCACGCGTCACCCTGGGTGGCCAGGTGACCGACAAGCTGCGCCTGTTCGGCAAGCTGGGCGCCGCCCGCGTCAAGCACGACAGCTTCGGCGGCGGCAGCGACGCCAAGACCCGTGGCGTGTATGGCGTTGGCGCCACCTACTCGCTCACCGACAAGCTGTCGCTGCGTTTCGATGCCGATCACTTCCCGCGGGAAGGCCGCAGCAACAACCCGCGCTGGGGCAACGTCGATTATTTCGGTGCCGGCGTCCAGTACAACTTCTGATCCGGCTCCGGGTCAGTACCAGGGCTCCCGCGGGAGCCTTTTTTTGTTGCATGGCAGACCGGCGACCGGCGGCCGGTGTCAGTCGATCGGAATGTCGGTGCTGGCCACCGGGCTGGCCGGACCGAACCCTTGCGCATGCAGCCGCGCATACATCCCGCCCAGGCGCAGCAACTGCTGGTGCGTACCCTGTTCGATCAGCTGGCCGTCGGCCAGCACCACCACCCGGTCGGCGTGCTCGATGGTGGACAGGCGATGCGCGATCACCAGGGTGGTGCGGCCTGCCATCAGGCGCGACAGGGCATCCTGCACCAGGCGCTCGGATTCGTTGTCCAGTGCCGAGGTCGCCTCGTCGAGAATCAGGATGGGCGCGTCCTTGTAGATCGCGCGGGCGATGGCCAGGCGCTGGCGCTGGCCGCCGGACAACTCGGTGGCGTTGTGCCCGACACCGGTGTGGATACCCTCGGGCAGGCGCTCCACGAGCTCGCCGAGGTTGGCCGATTGCAGGGCCGCCAGGACACGCTGCTCGTCGATGCCTTCGGCATCGGCGTACCCCAGCGCCACGTTGGCCGCCAGGGAGTCGTTGAGCATGACCACATCCTGGCTGACCATGGCGAACTGGCGCCGCAGGGCCATCAGATCCCAGTCGGGCAGGGCCACTCCATCGAGCAGGATGCGCCCCTGGCTCGGTTCGAGAAAACGCGGCAGCAGGTTGACCAGCGTCGTCTTGCCCGACCCCGAGGGCCCGACCAGGGCCAGCACCTCGCCGGCACGCACATCCAGCGTGACACCGCGCAGGGCGGGGCGCGCGTCGACTTCACCTTCGCGCCTCGGGTATCGGACCCAGACATCCTGCAGCGACAGCTCGCCTTTGACCTGCGTTGGCGCGTGGTGGCCACCCGTCTGTTCGGGCGTGCCCTCGATCAGCTCCAGGCCACGCTCCAGCGCGGCCAGACCGCGGGTGATGGGCCCGGCGATCTCGGCCAGGTGGCGCACCGGGGCGATCAGCATCAGCATGGCGGTGACGAAGGCCACGAAATTGCCCACCGTCACGCCCGAGGTGCTGCTTTGCCAGAGCGCGATGGCGATCACGGCCGACAGCGCAGCGGCGGCCAGCAACTGCGTCAGGGGCGTCATGGCCGCCTGGGCGATGGTTGACTTCAGTGCCAGCCGGCGCAACACCACGCTCAGCCGCTCGAAGCGGCCGCCTTGCTGGGCCTGGGCGCCGTGCAGCCGGATCATCCGGTGTGCCAGCGCGTTCTCCTCCACCACGTAGGCCAGCTCGTCGGTGGCCTGCTGGCTGGCCCGTGTGAGTTTGTACAGGCGGCGCGAGAGCACCTTCATGATCACCACCAGTCCCGGGAACAGCAGCAGCACGATCAGTGTCAGCTTCCAGTTCAGGTACATCAGGTAGCCCATCAATGCCACCAAGGTCAGGCTGTCCTTGGCCAGGGTGAGCAGGGCATTGACCAGGGTGGTCGATCCGTTCTGGACTTCGTAGACGAGGGTGTTGGACAGCTTGCTGGCGCTCTGGCGCGCGAACAGGCCCGGCTCGGCCACGTTGAGCCGGACGAACATGGCCCGCCGCAGGTTGAGCAGACCCAGGCTGGCGGTGTAGGACAGCGCATACTGCGCCACGAAACCCGCCATCCCGCGCAGGCCGAACAGGCCCAGCAGGGCGACAGGCACCATCCACAGATCGATGCGGCCTTCGGTGAAGCCGCGGTCGAGCAGGGTTTTGAGCAGGGCCGGGATCATCGGCTCGCTGACGGCGCCGATCACGGTGCCGATCACGGCCAGCGCGATGCCGCTGCGGGCCTGCCGGAAATAGGGCCAGAACCGCCGCAGACGCTGAAGGATGGAAAGGGACTCGGGCGGCTTATCGGACATGTGCGAAGTGGGCGGGAGGACTGCAGGCGCCAATGGCCTCCAAGGCGATCACATCTTGTGACGGACAGCCTTGCGTCATCCGGTATTATCCAATGCGATGCATCGCATGGAACTTTGAGTGAAATTCATCCACCAAGGTCCAATAACCCCAACGCCTCGCATGCACGATAACCACCGCCTTGCATTTCGCTTTTCGCGCCGCACCTGGCTGGGCCAGGCCGCAGCTTCCGCGGCTGTAGCCGCCGTCCCGTTCACCCCGGCCTGGGCACAATTCCGCGTCGAAGTGGCGGGCGCCGGGGCCACGCAGATCCCCTTTTCCATTGCACCGTTTCGCGACAACGGGCTGGTGACGCAGGACATGGCGGCCATCATTCGCGCCGACCTGGAGCGCTCCGGCCAGTTCCGCTTCGTGCCGCCGCTGGGTTACCACCTCGATGAGTCGTCCCGCCCCGATCTGGCGCCCTGGCGGAGCAAGGGCACCGACTCCCTGCTGACCGGGAGCGTGTCGCGGCTGGCCGATGGCCGTTTCGACGTCCGTTTCCGCCTCTGGGACGCGGTCCGTGGTCAGGACCTGGGGGCCATGAGCTATCCGGTCACCACGCGCGATCTGCGCCAGGCCGCACACCGGATCGCCGACTTCATGTACGAGAAGCTCACCGGTGACAAGGGGGTGTTCTCGACCCGCATCGCCTATGTGTCCAAACAGGGCAACACGCATCGCCTGTGGGTGGCCGATGCCGATGGCGAGGTCGCGCAGGAAGTGTTCCGCAGCAACCAGCCCCTGATCTCGCCCTCGTGGTCGCCGGCCGGCAACGAGTTGATGTACGTCTCGTTCGAGTCCCGCAAGCCGGTCATCTACTCGCACGACATCTTCACGGCCCGCCGCCGCTTGCTGGCCAACTTCCGCGGCTCCAACAGTGCGCCATCGTGGTCGCCCGACGGACGCCGCATGGTCGCTGCATTGTCCATTTCCGGCAACGCCCAGGTCTATGCGCTGAACCTCGACGGAACGGCCCCGCGCCGGCTCACGCAGTCGGGCGGCATCGACACCGAGCCCGTGTTCAGCGCCGACGGCCGCAGCATCTACTTCGTCAGCGACCGCGGCGGCTCGCCGCAGATTTACCGCATGGATGCCAATGGCGGGGGCGCGCAGCGGATCACCTTCAACGGCAACTACAACATATCGCCGGCACCCAGCCCGGATGGCAAATGGCTGGCCTTCATCTCCCGCCTCGGTGGCGCGTTCCGACTGCATGTCATGGACCTGGCGTCGGGCAACACCACGGCACTGACCGAGACGTCGGCTGACGAGAGCCCGAGCTTCGCGCCCAACAGCCGCCTCATCATCTACGCCACGCGCGACCGCGGGGAGGCCCTGATGACCACCACGCTGGACGGCCGTGTCAAAACCCGGCTGGCCAGCGTGCAGGGCGAAATCCGCGAGCCCGACTGGGGGCCTTTCCTGAAATGAACCTGACCGCGCCGGCCCCGTGCCGGCGCCACATGACACACGACCTTTCCTTCTTCCCCTCCTTCCCTAGCACTGCCATGACCACTCGAAGCATCGCCACGTCCCTGGCCACCCGACTCTCCCGTCCCCTTGTCCAGCGCACGGCTGCCGTGGCGTTGCTGATGGCACTGGCCGCCTGCGGCTCCAGCGTCAAGCTCGACGAGGCGCCTGTCGAGGACCGCTCGGCAGCCACGGCCAGCACCGGCACCGACCAGGGCGGCACCGCCATGGACCAGGGCAGCATGGACGGCGTCAACGTGCCGGGCATCGACACCCCTCAGCCTGCCGGTCTGGAGCGCCTGGTGTATTTCGACTTCGACAGCTTCGATGTGCGCTCGGACGCCACCCCCATTCTAGAGGCCAATGCGCGCTACCTCCGGGCCAACCCCAACCGCAAGGTCAACCTCGAGGGTCACACCGACGAGCGTGGCGGCCGCGAATACAACCTGGCACTGGGTCAGAAGCGTGCCGAATCCGTCCGCCGGGCCCTGTCCCTGATGGGCATCCCCGACAGCCAGATGGAGCCCGTCAGCTTTGGTGAAGAGAAGCCCGCCGCGGTGGGCTTCGACGAAGGTTCGTACGCCCAGAACCGCCGCGTTGAACTGGTTTACCGCTGATGATGATGGCCGGGACTGCACGGAATCCGGGGCGGCGATCAGGGTGGGCAGCCCTGGCGTTGCTGGCGGCGGCGTGGTGGCCGCTGCAGGCGCATGCGCTGTTCAACGACGACGAAGCCCGCAAGGCCATCATTGATCTGCGCCAGCGCTTCGAGGCCTACAAGGCGACCTCCGACCTTGCGCTCAAGGAACTCCGGGAGAGTTCGGCACACCAGCGTGGCCTGATCGAGCTGGCCAGCCAGATCGAGCAGTTGCGCGCGGAAGTCGCCCAGTTGCGGGGCCAGAATGAAGAGTTGGCCCGCCACGTGTCCGAGCTGCAACGGCAGCAAAAGGATGCCCAGCAGGGCGTGGAGGAGCGCCTGCGCGAGATGGAGCCGGCGCTGGTGACCTTCGACGGGCAGTCCTTCAAGGCCTTGCCCGCTGAAAAGCGCGATTACGAATCGGCGCTGGAAGCCATGCGGGCAGCCGACTTTCCGCAGGCGGAAACCGCCTTTCAGAACTTTTTGCGGCAGTACCCCGACAGTGGTTTCCGGCCTTCGGTGCTCTACTGGCTGGGCAACGCCCAATACGCCAACCGCAAATACCGCGAGACCGTCGGCACCCACCGGCAGCTGATCAACAACCATCCGTCGCACCCGCGCGTTCCCGAGGCCATGCTGGCCGTGGCCAACAGCCTGGTGGAGCTCAAGGAGGTGAAGGCGGCCCGGCAAACGCTGAGTGATCTGATCAAGGCCCATCCGGCATCGGAAGCGGCCGCGGTCGCCAAGGAGCGGCTGGCGAAGCTGCGCTGAGCCAGGCTGGACGGGGACGGTCGAGGAGGCCGACCCACCGGCGAACGCCGGTGGCGCTCACCTTCTACAATCACGCCCCATGGAAATCGCCGAACTGCACTCCCTGCAAAACACCGTGCTCTGGGCCGCCTTCGCGGTGGCCGCCGTATTTGGCTTCATTGCCCAGCGCACCCACTTTTGCACCATGGGTGCCATCAGCGATGTCGTGAACATGGGCTCGTGGGTGCGCATGCGCATGTGGGGCATGGCGGTCGGCGTGGCCATGATCGGCTTTCACCTCATGGCCTGGGCGGGCTGGATCGATCCGGCGATGACCATCTACGCCTCCGGGCGCATCATCTGGCTGTCGGCGCTCACGGGTGGGGCGCTGTTCGGCTTCGGCATGGTGCTGGCCTCGGGCTGCGGCAGCAAGACGCTGGTGCGCATCGGCGGCGGCAGTCTCAAGTCACTGGTGGTTTTCTTCGTGATGGGCTTGGCCGCCTTTGCGACCATGCGCGGTTTCATGGCGGTGGCCCGTGTCAACTCGGTCGACAAGGTGGCCTTTGATGTCGAAACCGGCGCATCCATCCCCGTGGCGCTGGCTGCGTCGGTCGGGCTGTCCCCCGAGACGGCATCGCTGGTCATGGCGCTGGTGGTGGGGCTGGGCCTGATAGCCTGGGCCCTGGCCAGTGCCGACTTCCGTACCGGTCATGGTCTTCTGGCGGGCGTCGGCATTGGCGCGACGATTGCCGCGATGTGGTGGGTCAGTGGCAAACTGGGCTTTGTGCCTGAGCACCCCGAAACGCTGGAGTCGGTGTATCTCGCCACCAACTCGAGCCGCATGGAGGCGATGACATTCACGGCGCCGATGGCCTACACGCTCGACTGGCTGATCTACTTCAGCGATACGTCCAAGCGCCTGACCCTGGGCGTGGTGTCGGTCTTCGGCGTCGTGGCCGGTGCCTGGGTGCAGGCCATGCTAGCGCGCGAGTTCCGCTGGGAGGGCTTTCGCGGCACCCAGGATACCGCCTTGCACCTGGCCGGCGCCGCCTGCATGGGCATTGGCGGTGTCACCGCCATGGGCTGCACGGTGGGGCAGGGCCTGTCCGGCCTGTCAACCCTGGGCCTGACCAGCGTGATTGCTGTCGCGGGTATCGTGCTGGGGGCGCTTGGCGGTTTCCGCTTCCAGATGTGGCTGCTGGAGCGTGCCTGACATGGTTGCCCTGAGCGCGGCGGCCAGCGCCGATCCCGCGCGCCGGTTCGGTGGCCTGCAGCGCCTGTACGGGATCGAGCCGGCACAGCGCATCTTCGATGCTCACGTGGTGGTCGCCGGTATCGGGGGCGTGGGCTCGTGGACCGTGGAGGCGCTGGCGCGCAGCGGGGTGGGGCACCTGACCCTGATCGACATGGACCACATTGCCGAGTCCAACATCAATCGGCAGATTCATGCGCTCGACAGCACGCTGGGTGCGGCCAAGGTGGAGGCGATGCGCGCCCGGATCGCCCAGATCAACCCCGATTGCCAGGTGCGCGTCATCGACGATTTCGTGACGCCCGACAACTGGCCGGCCCTGCTGGGCGACGGTGCGGCCCTGCCGTCCGCGCTGGTGGACGCGTGCGACCAGATCAGGGCCAAGACGGCCATGGCACATTGGGCCATGCGCTCGGGCGTGCCCTTCATCACGGTGGGTGCGGCCGGTGGCAAACGCCTGGCGCATGCGGTGGACCTGGCGGATCTGGCCGAGGTCACACACGATCCCTTGCTCGCCCAGTTGCGCTACCGCCTGCGCCGCCACCACGGTGCGGCCCGGTCAGGCCGCATCGGCGTGGGTTGCGTCTTCAGCCGCGAAGCGGTGGTACCCGCCGATGCCTCCTGCGTGGTCGAAGGCGGTGGTGACCACAGCCTCAATTGCCACGGCTATGGCTCGGCCGTGACGGTGACCGCCACCTTCGGCCTGTGTGCGGCCAGTTGGGTCATGAACCGGCTGGCGCAGGCTGGCGGCGGCCGCCGCTGACGCAGGCGCGCGTCGCCGCGGCCCGCGCTCAAGCCGCCGCGGTCTGCTGCGTCCACAGGGGAATTTCAAGGTACACGGTGCAGCCCTCATCGCGCTTGGCCACGCACTCGATGGTGCCGCCATGCTTTTGTGCGATGCGCTGCGAGATCGCCAGCCCTGTGCCCAGACCCGGGAAATCCATGGTGTGGTGTTGGCGCTGGAACAGCAGGTACAGATTGGGGGCCTGCGCGGCGTCAAAGCCCGCGCCATTGTCCTTGATGAAGATCACGCACCGCCCGGGAGAGCCTTCGCGCACGCCGACCTGGATGGTTGCACCCGCCGTTTTGGCGGTGAACTTCACCGCGTTATCGACCAGACGCGAGAACATTTCGCCCAGGAGGGCAGGATCACCTCTGACCTGCGGCATCTCCGGCTCGACCTCCCAGTGGATCAGCCGGTTGCTGTGCTGCGCCTTGAACTGACCGACGGTGGCCTTGATCAGTTGTCCGACATCCACCTTGGCAAAGGCGGGTGTCTCGCTGCCCAGCCGGGTGTATTCCAGCAGCGCATCGACCATGCCGCCCATTTTGGAGGCCAGACGATCGATGTCATCCACGTACCGGAGATCCGGGCTTGACGCGGCCACGACCTCCGACTCCTTGAGCAATTGGACGTAGCCCTTGATATGCCGCAACGGCGCGCGGAAATCATGCCCGACGAGATAGGAGAAGTTGTCGAAATCCTCGTTGATCCGGGACAGGAGTGCCGCCTGCTTTTGCACCTCGTCCTGTAGCGAGCGGCCCTGCGAGCGCAACATGCCCTCCAGCAGCCCGGACTCGGTCAGGTCGTGCACCACGCAGGAGAAAAGCCGGCGTTCATCGGCGCCGCAGGACAGCGGGGCGAAACTGCAATCGGCCCAGAAACGGCGATCGCCCGACCTGAGGCCCCAGGCGCTGACACGGGCCACGGTCTCGCTGTCCTCTGGCGGCAGGCGGCGAATGAGGTCGCCGTTCAAAGGGGTTGACCGCTCGCTGACGAACAACTCTTCGATGTTCCGGCCCAGGCAGGCGGCTTCGCTGCGATCAAAAAGGCGGGCGGCACCGGGAGGCCAGGCCACGATGGTGCCATCGGCGTCGACAACGAACTGGGCCCGGTCACGGGCCTCGAGCGCCAGGTGCGCGAGTTGTTCCGCCTGCTGCCGGCATTCCAGCGCCTTGCGCTGGTACTGTTCCTCCAGCTCCTGGTTGGCGACGAAGACCAGATCCTCGGTCATCTTCCGGTCGGTGATGTCGTTGTGCTCGGCGAAGAACCCCACGACATGGGCACCGTCAAAATCCGGCGTCAGCCGCACGGAAAAGAACTTGTGTTCACCGTTGTCGCCCTGGCGCTCGGCCTCAAACGACAGCGATTCACCGCTCAGAACCCGGGCGATTCTGGGCAGCAGATCTTTGAGCAGTGCCGGGGACAGGATGTCCTCGAGGTGCAGCCCGACGACACCCGCCGGCACGCGGCCATACCGGGCCGAGTGAGCCCGGTTGGAAAACCGGCAGACCAGGTCGGCGTCAAAATACGCCAGCGCGGACGGTGAGCGGTCAACCGTGCCCTGCAAAAACGCGATCTTTGCCTTCAGTTCCCGGATGGTGTCCATTTCCTCCGTGGCATCGATGATGGACACGTTGACGGTTGGCACCGGCGCCTGCAAGTCCACTTCGCCGGCCAGCAGCCTGGCGGTGATGAACGAACGCCCCTTCCCCCAGAGCCGGATGTGCAACGCAGCAGGCGGTATCCCGGCCAACGCGCTGGCGACAAACTTCCGCAGGCGCTGCACGCATTCTTCATCGTTGATCCTGGCCAGCTCCACAAACGAAACGCCGGCACCATCGGGCCCCACGCAGTCTTTGGCTTCGATATTCAGCCAGTCGAGCAAGGGTGCATTGATGGCAACGACGCGCAAAGAGGCATCGAGTTCGATGATGCCGCAGGCTGAATACCTGGCGAGCTTGTCCGCCGGCGTTTCCGGGACCAGGGTGTCTGATGGATTCATGAAGCCTCTGTGCAGCTGGTGAGGTGGCGTCGCGTGGTTCTTTGATGACGGATGTTCGCAGGTTTTCAGGGGTGCCGTGTGCCGTGGCCTTCATGGGCGGCACGCCAGCAGGTCACTGGCCGGTGTTCGCCCTGATTTTTTCCGCGGTTTCGAAGATGCCGGCCGCAATGCGGCCGCCAAGCGCCAGGGCAATATCGTCGGCCGGTACGTTGCCGGGGTTGTCCAGGCGCGCACAGTAATCCGCCAACGCCATGGCACCCACGGTGCGCGCCGACGATTTGAGCCGGTGCGCCGTGCTCATCAGTTTGTTCCAGTCCCGGTCGCGCAGGGCTTCGGCAATCGATACCGCTTCCCGGTTGAGCTGATTCGTGAATATGGTCAGCAGCTCCGCCGCCAGATCCTCGTCATCCTCGGCATATTGGGCAATGACATCGGGATCGTAGACAGGATGTATGCTGGTGTCGGTGGAAATTGCCATGGATTGCGCCGGGTCCGGAGTGGATGGCTCATGCGGCGCCCGGGGGGCACCGCCATGAGGGCCAGCGGGCCACGCACAGGAGGGGGAGGCGTCGCCGGCCGGTGTTTCTGGTTGTAAATATACCCCGCAGGCCCATTGTCCGAGCGGCCGTGGCCGCCGCGCCGATTCCTGCCGCAGGTGCGCAATAATTGAAGCTAGGCGGAACCGTGGCCGGCGGTCTTGAAACTGAATACGTTGTTGTTATGGGATTCTTGCGATCGATGACCTAATTAATGGCGTTGGATTCACCGACCATCTTCAACCATTTCATTGCCCATGCCGGTATTTCCATCGCCGAATGCCCTTCAAAAGCAGGCCAGATTGATCATGGCCGTGGTCTCCGGGCTGCTGATGGCCGGCCTGTTTGTGGGCGACCTGTTCACCCCGCTGGGGTTTGCCCACGGGGTTCTTTACGTGCCCGTGCTCGTGCTGGCCGCAACATTCGCGCCCCCCAGGGCGCTCGTGGTCTTGGGGGCCACGGCCGTGCTGCTCACGCTGCTGGGATGGATGTGGTCGCCACCGCCGCCGCCGGGCGTGGCGGCCAAGGTGTATGTCTCAAACCGGCTGATCTCGATGCTGGCCGTGGTCGTCACCACGGTCATCGCCTATTGGCTGGGCAAGACGCGTGCCGGCCTCGAAATGACCAGGAACACGGCGCAGACCATGTCGCGCCTGCTGGCCATGGCCTCGGAAGTGGGTCATCTGGGCGCCTGGCAATACAGCACCGGCACCCGGGCCTCCACCTGCTCCATCGAGGTCTTCCGGCTGCACGGCCTGTCCGTGGAGCACGACCACGCGCTGGAAGAAGTCCTGGCCTGCTACAGCGAGCAGGACCGGCAGCGCTTCAAGGAACAGTTGGAGGCCTGTGCCCGCACCCGGACCGGCTTCGAGGATGAGTTCCGGATCGCCAGCGGCTCCCGGGCCAGCCGATGGATCCGGGTGACCGCTCGTGCCGTCGTCCACGACGGCGGACGCGTCCGTGGCGTCGAAGGTACGTTCCAGGACATCAGCCGGCAAAAGGAGATCGAACTCGAACTGGCCAGGAGTCTGCAACGCTGGCAGAGCCTGGCGGAAACCCTCCCGGTGATCATCTGGACGGCCGATCAGGGCCGCCAGCTCACCTATACCAGCCGCTCCCTGGCCGACTACTCGGGCATCGCGGCGCAGGCGCTGCTGGGCGATGGCTGGACCGCGATCGTGCATCCCGATGACGTCACCCATGTCGCGACCGGCTGGGTTCCGTCCAGCGGTAGCGATGTCCGCTTCGAGTCCATGTTCAGGATCCGCCGCAAGGATGGCCAGTACCGGTGGCACCTGGCCCGGGTGACCCGGATGAAGCTTCAGGGTGACCCGGAAGACTCGTGGTACGGCACTGCCATGGACATCGATGCGCGCATCCGGCTGGAGCGTGACGTCAAGCAGGCTGCAAGGCGCTACGAGACCGTGCTGGAGAGCATGACCGACGCGATCTTTGCCATGGACAGGAACTGGCACGTCACCCTGATGAACTCGCACGCAGAAGTCCTGCTGGATCGCAAGAAGGAGGACCTCATCGGCAAGAACGTCTGGGAGGCGTTTCCGGAAGCGGTTGGCACCGCGTTCCAGCAGAACTACGAGCGGTGCATGCGCCACGCCGAAGTGGTCCGTTTCGAGGAGTGGTACGAGCCGCTGCAAAAGCACTTCGAGGTGAACGCCTACCCGTCAGCCGAAGGCATCTCGGTCTACTTTCGGGACATGACCGAGCAACGGGTGCTCAGGGATCAGCTCAACCAGTCCCAGAAGCTCGAATCGATCGGGCAGTTGACGGGCGGCATCGCCCATGACTTCAACAACCTGCTGACGGTGATCCGGGGCAATACGGGGCTGCTGCTGGACAGCACACACGACAGCGGCAACAAGCCACTGCTGCAATCGATCAGCGACGCGGCGGACAGAGGTGCCATCATGGTGCGCCGCTTGCTGGCCTTTGCCAGGAAGCAGGAACTCTCACCGGCCCCGGTGGACGTCAACCGCCTGGCGCAGGGCATGCACGGTTTGCTCCACAGGACACTGGGCGAGCACATCGAGATCACCCTAGCGCTGGACCCCGCTGTCCCGCCTGCCGTGGTGGACGAGGTGCAGCTCGAAAGCGCCTTGCTGAACCTCGCGATCAATGCCCGTGACGCGATGCCCGAGGGCGGGTGCCTGACGATTGCCACCTCCACCGTCACGCCCGATGCACCGCCGGTGCACCAGGGGAGCGGCACGCCGGCCACCTACGTCCAGATCGAGGTGGCGGATACCGGCAAGGGCATCTCGCCGCGCATGCTGTCCAAGGTGTTCGATCCGTTCTTCACGACCAAGCCCAAAGGGCAGGGCACCGGGCTGGGCCTGGCCATGGTGCATGGCTTCATCAAGCAGTCGGCCGGCCACATCGCGATCGACAGCGCGGAAAACCGGGGCACGAGCATCAAGATGCTCCTGCCCGTCGCCCGCCGGGAACCGGAGGCCGACGCCGTACCGGCGCCATCCGTGAACACGGCGGACCTCCCCATGGGCCAGGGCGAGCGGGTGCTGCTCGTCGAAGACGATGACCTGGTGCGCAGCTACGCGACCACGGTGCTGAAGAAACTCGGCTACGAGGTGGTGTCGGCCGCGGACGGGCGAGAGGCGCTCGAGCTGATCCGGTCGCAACCGGACATCGCGGTGTTGTTCACCGACGTGATCATGCCGGGCGGCATGACCGGCCCGGAACTCGCCGCCCAGGCCCGGGAGATCCGGCCGACACTGCCGGTGCTGTTTGCCTCCGGCTACACGGAAGACGCCATGACCCTGCACGATCACCGGTTTGCGGACGACCTGCTCCTGACCAAACCGTACAAGAAGGCCGATCTGGCACTCAAACTCCATCAGGCGATCCATCGGCGCTGAGCGCTTGCCTTGGGGCGGCGCCGCTCAGAACCGGAACCCCTCGCGCGCCATGAACAACTGGGCCGGCCGCTGCGGGCCGCGCTCGTACTCGTCGAGCTCGATCAGGTCGGGTGAGCCCTTCAGGCGCCGCCGGAAGGCGCTCTTGTCCAACTCACGGCCCAGGATGGCTTCGCAGACCCTTTGCAACTGGGTCAGCGTGAACTTCCCGGGCAGCAGGTGCAGCGGCAGAACGTCGTCCTGCACCCGCGCGCGCAGGGTCTGCAGGGCAGCCCGCAACTGCTCGTCGTGGTCGAAGGCCAGCCGGTGGCCGGGCGCGCTGGCGCTGGCCCATGCCACCGCCTCGACCTTATTGCGCACCAGCGCGTTGATCTTGTCCTTGGGCAGCAGGGCGTAGAAGAGGGCGGCAATCGACCAGCCGCGCGGATCGCGGGCCGGGCCGCTGAAGGTGGCCACCTCGGCCACGTGGGGCAGCTCCACGCTCACCTTGTGAGCCAGCACCCGCCGTGCGGCCGCCATCAGCGAATCGTCCAGATGCGGCTTGAGGACGCCCCCGGGCAGCGCCCAGCGGCGGGCGAACGGGTCCTCGGCGCGTTTGACCAGCAGCACCTTCAGGCCCTCGTCGTCCACACAGAACAGGGCGATATCCACGCTCACCAGCGGAAACAGCTCGCGCACAACGACCATAGTTGCAAATTGCCAATATGTGGGTATGATATTGGCATTGTGCCACTAAGTAGTGACTGCATGCAGTACGACATCGTGGGAGACATCCACGGGCAGGCGGACAAGCTGGAGGCGCTGCTCAAAACCATGGGCTACCAGCACCAAGGTGGCGCCTACCGGCACCCCTCCAGAACGGCCGTCTTCGTGGGGGACTTCATCGACCGCGGCCCCCGCCAGGTGGACACCTGCCGCCTGGTGCGCGAGATGGTGGACGCCGGCAGCGCGCAGGCGGTGATGGGCAACCACGAATTCAACGCGGTGGCCTGGTTCATGCGCGACCCTGAAGCGCCGAACGAGGAACGCTACCTGCGGCCGCGCCACGGCGAGAAGGGCCGGAAGCACCGCCAGCAGCACCAGGCCTTCCTGGCCGAGGTGGAGGGCACACCGATGCACCAGGAACTGACCGACTGGTTCCTGAGCCTGCCCCTGTGGCTGGACCTGCCCGAGCTGCGGGTGGTGCACGCCTGCTGGCATGACGGGCTGATGTCGTCACTGGAGCCATGGCTGGGGCAGTGCCGCACCCTGACGCCGGCGCTGATGGTGCGGGCCAGCCGGCGGGACGACCCGGTGTTCGAAGCCGTGGAAGCCCTGACCAAGGGCATGGAAGCGCCCCTGCCCAGCGGGCATGCCTTCCGCGACAAGGACGGCCACGAGCGCCACCACGTGCGCATCCGCTGGTGGGAAGAGCGCAGCGACACCTACCGCGACCTGGCGATCATGCCCGAGCCCGAGCGGCAGAAACTGCCCAACCTGCCGCTGGCCACCGCGGCCAGGCCGACTTACGACAAGCGCAAGCCCGTGTTCTACGGCCATTACTGGATGCAGGGCGAGCCGACGGTGCAGGGCAGCCACTTTGCCTGCGTGGACTACAGCGCCGGCAAGGGCGGGCCGCTGGTGGCGTACCGGTGGGAGGGGGAGGAGGTGCTGGATCCCGGCCACTTTGTGCGTGCGGGTTGAGCTCATCAACTCACGCTGCGGCGGTTGTTGTGCAGACCTTCCTGATCAAAGTTATTCTTACTTGTCAATTCTATTTCGCAATCGCTGCAGGCCATCCTGACCCCTGAATTCGCCCAGACCTTGAGTTTGCATCCTGTGCATATGTAGTCGCCCCTGATTTATTCGTAAGCCATTGATTTTGCTGTATATTTTCTTCATTCCGGCGTATAATTTCTCCCGTTCTGATAGCGCATCCGCCTTGATTTCTGGGAGTTTCGTGCCGTGATGTTCACCTGCCCCGCCACC
>Ga0265293_10003461_pt1 | contig 29285 bp, 26 predicted proteins | sample Munlanlewell138R_FD_192505 | JGI IMG/M metagenome (GOLD analysis project Ga0265293, IMG submission 192505) | Leachate microbial communities from a municipal landfill in Southern Ontario, Canada - Leachate well 138R | ecosystem: Engineered > Solid waste > Landfill > Unclassified | place: Canada... | reverse complement strand
GGTGAGGGTCTGCACGAAGGACTCCTCGATACGGTTCAAGTCGGTGAGGGAGAGGCCGCTCTGGTTGAGCTGCCCACGCTCGATCTTGCCCATCACCAGGGTGTGGACGAGCTTCTGGTACTTTGAGTACGAAGGCTGTTTCATCGTCCGGCTCGCCGCTTCGACGATGTCGGCGAGCATGACGATCGCACTCTCGGCGAAGGTCGGCGGCTCTCCGGTGTAGGAGTAGTCGTCGGCATTGATCTCAACGCCACTTGCCTGGGCTTGGCGGGCGGCTTCGCTGTAGAAGTATTGGATGATGTCGTTGCCATGGTGTTGGCTGATGATGTCCAGCACCTCCTGCGGCAAGCCCGCCTCCCTGCCCTTCTCCAGGCCGAGCTTCACGTGGCTCTTGATTATGGCGACCGAGAGACTGGGCTTGATGTCGTCGTGCTTGTTCTCCCCACCCTGGTTCTCAACAAAGTACTCGGGGTGGTCGACCTTGCCGATGTCATGGTAGACGCCGCCGACGCGGGCGAGCATCGCATTGGCCCCGATGGCTTTTGCCGCCTGGTAGGCGAGCTCACTGACGTATCGGCTGTGGTTGTACGTACCCTGGGCCACTGAACTGAGGCGATCGATGATCGGAGAGTCGCTGTAGGCGAGCTCGTTGAGCCGGTAGGCGGTGGGGATGTTGAAGAGGTGCTCGACCACCGGTACGAACGCCTCGACGATGATCAGGCTGAGGGTGATGTTGACCACCAGCGCCCCGATGAGGGCGGGCAGCGAGTGGATGGCCACTGCATTGAGCGGGCTGAAGGCCAGCGCGGCGAGGCTGGCGCTGGCCGCCGCATAAAACCAGTTGAAGAGGTCCTCGACCCGTTTGATGGAGTAGCGGAAGAAGTGGAGGTTGATGGCATTCACACTGAGGATGAAGAAGAAGGTCATCAACGTCGCCTCTCTCATCAGCGTGGCATAGCAGGCGAGCAGGAACGCGGTGATGAAGCCGAGCCGGCGCTTGCTGCTGATGTGCGCGACAAAGAGCGGGGCGAAGAAGAGCGGCAGGAAGGAGTCCAACACCAGCATCGAGCGGTTTTGGAGGTAGGAGGAGATCAGGTGCATCGCTGCAAGCGAGATGATGATGGAAACGAGCATCAAATTGAGGTAGAGGTAGATCCTGCTCTCCTTGTCCACTACGCGCAGGAAGACCGCCACACTGGCTACGGTGGTGATCAAGATGAAGATCGAACGACCGATGAGCTCGAGGATCGAGTAGCCGACGGCATGCTCCTGCATGTAGGAGAGCATCTGCAGTTGGCTCTGAGTCACCACCGTATCGCGGCTGATGATCTTCGTTCCACGCTCGATGGTCATCGTCGGGGCGACCACCGCTGAGCGCGCCTCACCCCTCAGGCTCATCGTCTTCACCCGGTCGTAGGAGACGTTCTCGCTGAGCAGCAGGGCCAGGACATCGCAGGTGAGCGAGGCGGGGATCCGCCGGTTGACCTGTTCGCCATAGCCGGAAAACCACGACTCAAGCTGGAGGGCGAGGTTCTCCGTGGTCACCAAGGACTCGATGGGCCGCTCCTCCTCCCCGGTGGTCGGATCGATGTAGGAGAGCCTGCCATACCCCTCGCCTACCACCGCCTCGACCTGCTCATCGAAGAAGAGACCGTGTTCAAGCACAAAGTCGGCACTCTCGCGCAGGATGGCGAAGAACAGGAGCCGGTCATCACTCGCCAAGAGGTTGATCTGGCGCACCAGGTGTAGATCATCGACCCTCCCATGCTCGGCGAGCAGGGCCGCAGTCGAGTCGTCACCAAAGCTCTCGATGAAGTCACCGACCAGCTGTTTGGATTGGACGGTACTTCGGATCTGGTAGGTGAAGATCGGCAACACCTCCCGCTCCCGCTCTGCTGCAAGGCGCTGTCCTTCGGCCACATCGATGAACTCGAAGCCCTTGGTGGCGTAGAAGTCCTCGTCGGCGAGTTCGCCGACGTGGAAGAGGTTGCTCGGGTCATAGAGGCCGAGGATCGACCCTTTGCCGCTGTAGAGGGTGGTGAGCATCGCTGCGAGAGCGGCGATGCACATGAGGGCGATGGCAAGCTGTTGATTCAGCGTCCCCTGCTTTCGTGCTTCCTGACGCTTGCTCTTGGCTTTCACACACCCCTCCGCTGTCCGTCTTCGGCATAGGCATCGATGATTTGGCTGACGATCCGTGAACGCACCACATCACGACTGTCGAAGTAGACGAAGTCCAGCCCCTCGATGTCACAGAGGATCTTCGCGGCGTGGATCAGACCACTGTCCTTGCTGCGTGGCAGGTCAACTTGGCTGATATCACCGGTGATGATGGCACTGCTGTTCTCACCGAGGCGGGTGAGGAACATCTGCATCTGTTCGCGGGTGGTGTTTTGTGCCTCATCGAGGATGACGGTGGCGTTTTGCAGCGAGCGTCCGCGCATGTAGGCCAACGGGGCGATCTCGATCGAGCCGTTGTCCTCGAGGCGGCGGATGTTCTGCACGCTGATCATCGCCTCCATCGCATCGTAGAGCGGGCGCAGGTATGGGTTGATCTTCTGTGCAAGATCACCGGGCAAGAAGCCCAGGTTCTCGCCGGCTTCGACGATCGGACGGGTGAGGATGATCTTCTGTCGCTTGCCGCCGAGCAGCTGGCTCAACGCATGGGCGACGGCGAGAAAGGTCTTTCCCGTGCCCGCCGGTCCGATACCGAAGACGATCTGACGCGTCGCCATGCTGGTGATGTACTTCTCCTGGCGCGGGCTCTTGGGGTAGGCGATGCGGTTGTGCACGACGATGCACGGCCCTTGGGCCCGCTCCTCGCCCATGAGCTCACTGATGGGCCGGTCGTTTCGCACCGCCTGGAATTCGAGGAAAATTTCTGCCTCGCTGAAGTATGACTGCGTCGCCGCGAGGCGGTCGAGGCGGTTGAAGAGGAGGGTGAAGCGTCCGATCGTGTTCTCATCATCACTGCGGATGGTCAGGGTGTTGCCCTTGACGAAGAGGTCACCTCCCAACAGTGCCTCGAGGTATGGCAGGTTCCGGTCGTTTATACCCAACACCCGTTGGATCTGTTCCTCACTGCCAAAGTGTACTGATCTATCCATTGACCACCTATGTTGTGGCAAAGCGCACCCACTGTGAACTCTCCCGGGTCCAGCGCTCCGCTATGTCCAATTCACTCAATACCTTCCAGGAGAGGAAGACCGAAACGGTCGGCACCCACTGGTATTGGTTGTTCGATAGTACTACACTTGCGCTGTATTTACAATTCAACGACCAATCGCCCAGGTCGTGGACGAGGTCGAAGGCGATGGAGTTGAGGTTGAATTGGGTGTTCTCTCTCCCCGAGCCAACAAAGTCGAAGGAGCGCAAGAGGTCGTGCCAAAGGTTGGCAAAGACGAAGGCACCACTGTCATCATAGTAGCGGTAGAAGCCGGTGTTCACACTCTTGACAGTGAGCTTGCAATCGAGGAACTCGGCGATCGAGAGGCCGAGTGTTGCCTCAAGCTCAAGGCGTGAGGCCCACCAGTCCGTAAAGTGGAACAAGAGTGAGCTCTCCACCCCCCAGAAGAGCGCGATACGCCGTTTGTAGAAGCGGGCCTCACCGTCGAGGAGGGCGACGGTGCCCTTCAACTCGAGGGGCTTGAGTGCGTCGATCGGACCGCTGAGCGCATAGGAGAGTTGGAGGTGGGGAATTTCAGCGGTAACGGAGAGGCGATCGATGGCGTGGGCAACCCCGTTTGCAGAGAGGCCGGCATAGGAGAGCGACTGACTCACCTTCCAGAACTTCGCCGGACTCTGGAAGGAGAAGGATTGGGCAAGCGAGAGTGGTTCGTACCACTGTGTCGATGATAGACTGAGGCGGTAGGTCGGTTCTGCAGTGAAGGCGAAGAGTCCGTCACGGTACTTGAATGACGCCTTGACGAGCTCAGGCTTGAGGGCTCCTTCAGATTCGGTGAATGTGGCCGAGGATGAGAGGGTGTACGGCCCCCCTTGCCACACGAGCGACGGGGTGAGACTCTGGCTGAGCGGCGGCAGCACCAGCGTCACCGAGGGCTTGATGCTCCCCGTTGCAACGGTGTAGGTCTTGGCAAGCGAGAGTCGGTGGACTGTCACCTGCTCCTTGGTGAAGGCAAACCCCTGCTGGATCGTCGTCACCCCCAGGCTGTCCTGGCTGACCTGGGTGCGGGCAAGGCGCCCGCTGAGCTGGTACTCCAGGCCGATGAGCGGGACGGCGATGCGGCTGGTGAGAAAGAGCTGGGCCTCCCGGGTGTGGAAGGTGAGCTTGGTGACATCCTCCACGATCGAGATTTGGGGCACCAGCTCCTCGGTGATGGTCAAGAGGTTGGAGTGCGGTGTGGCGTAGAGGCGCAGGCTCGCCTTCGAGAAGGAGTAGAGGTACTCCCCCTCCCCGCTTGCTGGATTGAGGCGCTGGTTCAACCGTTGTTCGGCGCTGTAGGAGAGGGTGATCTCCCGGCTTGCCGAGACCGTGCTCTTTCGCTTCTCCCCCTCAACAGCGTAGAAGGGGACGAGCAGCGCATCGGTATCGGCTGTGGGAAGGGGCACAGAAGCAGCAGCCGGGGCCGACGGCTTGCCAGCCACCGGGCCCTTGATCGACAGCAGAGTACCGGCAGCTCGAGCGGTGAAGTTGGGAAGCACCACGTTGGTGTACTGCCAACCATACACGGTGCCGATCTTCTGGTAGCGCCGGGTCACCTGGGCTGTCAGCGTGGGGATGGAGAGGGTCGAGAGGTAGGGACGGGTGGCAGTGGTGGAGAAGGTGAAGGAGGCGTTGAGCTTCCACGTCGTGGTGGTGATGTCCCCGGTAAAGTCGGTGGGGAACTCCATCTTCTTGCCCAGCGGCCCTTCGACGGTGAAGGCGGTGAGGCGGTTTGCATAGAGGCTTTTGACCGACGGGTCGGAGTAGAGGGGGAGGTCAAGGCTCACCGTTGCCCAGGATGAATCGTATCTGACCACAGGTTCGGCGAGGTAGCGCACCATCGGGACGGCAGCACGGGTGGTGAGCGTCCCTCTGCCCTCTGGGTCGAAGGCCAAGAGCGCAAGGCCTGAAATGGTCAGACGCTTGCCGGCTGGCGAAAGGCGGGCATCAAGGCCGACACTCACACCGGAGTGCTGGTAGGCATCGCCAAAGAGGGCGAGGTGGGAGGAGGTGTCGCGCGCCCATGCTTCGAGGGGGGAGGGTTTGGTCGAGGCGGTGTAGATGACGGGCCCGGCCACCAGGTCCTCATCATCTGCCTTGGCAAAGAGGGCGACCGCCTCACTCTGTCCCCCCACCCCGATCTTCGGGTATCGGCCGAAGAGCTCCCAGGTTGTGGAGACGAACATGCCACGCTCGCTGTTGATGCCGACGGATGGGTTGCCCACCATCCGGTTCTGGATGAAGGGGAAGAAGGGGAGATAGAGCACCGGTACCCGCCCGATGCGCAGCGTAGCCCCTTTGACCAGGAGGTCGCCGCCTGGGCGAAAGACCATCTCTTTGGCGGCGATCGAGGAGAGTGGATCGTCGCTCTTCATCGCGATGACCCCCCGACGGTAGACCGTCAGATCACCCAACGAGATCGAGGAGACCTCCTGAGAGCGGCTGTAGAGGAGCAATCGCTCCTCCCCCTTCTCCTTCTTGTCATGCTCGCTATACAGGAGGGCATCGACGATGTAGAGGTCGTTGCCCTTCCAGTCGATGGAGAGGATCGCTGCATCGACACTGCCGATCTGCCCATCGTCCACGAAGCGCACCGAGCCGTGGGCGGTGAGGCGGTGCCCCGCTGTGTCGATGATGAGGCGATCGGCAGCGATGGTGCGCGACCGCCCGTCGTCGATCGTCTTGATGGTGATGGACACCCCCCCCTCAGCGATGAAGAGCGAGGAGGAGAGGCGTTTGATCGATTCAGCCTCGGCGATCGTCAGCTCAAAGTCACGCCCACGCTCTGCCAAGAGTTGGGTACGCTCCAGCAAGAGGCCGTGGTGGGCGAGCAAGGCACTTCTCATCTGGTCAGGTGTGTCGGTGGCCAGGCCGAGTGATCCTGCCATCTCTGCCAATGTGGCCCAGTCGGCGTTCTCGATACGCAGGGCGAGCAATTGCTGCTCCTCGCTGATGGCTCCCCAGAGGATGGCGGGGGCGAGGAGGCAGAGGGCAAAGAGGGCGATCGTTCTACTGGGCGTGCGCTTGTCCTTTCTCATGGAGCATCCGTGCAAGATAATACCCCGTGTGGGAGCCCTTGCATAGGGCGAGTTGCTCCGGAGAGCCGGTGCCCACCACCATGCCCCCCTCATCCCCACCTTCGGGGCCGAGGTCGATGAGGTGGTCGGCTTGGGCGATGACATCGAGGTTGTGTTCGATCAGCAGGATGGTGTTACCTTGGTCGACGAGACGGTTGAGGACCTCCATGAGTTTCTTCACATCGGCAAAGTGGAGGCCGGTGGTCGGCTCGTCGAGGACGTAGAGCGTCTTGCCGGTGCCGTACTTGGAGAGTTCGAGACTGAGCTTCACCCGCTGTGCCTCACCGCCGCTGAGGGTGAGCGCACTCTGGCCGAGTTTGATGTAGCCGAGGCCCACCGAGTCGAGCGTATCGATGCGGCGCTTGATCTTTGGGATGGCGCTGAAGAACTCCCCCGCTTCGCTGACGGTCATCTGCAACACATCGTAGATGTTCTTGCCCTTGTAGTGGACAGCCAGCGTCTCCTTATTGAAACGCTTGCCGTGGCAGACGTCACAGGTGACGTAGACGTCGGGCAGGAAGTTCATCTCGATCTTCAGCGTCCCGTCCCCCTGGCAGTGCTCGCACCGTCCCCCTTGGACGTTGAAGCTGAAGCGCCCGCTCTTGTAGCCGCGGGCCTTGGACTCGGGCAGCGAGGCGTAGAGCTCGCGGATCGGGGTGAAGAGGCCTACATAGGTGGCGGGGTTGGAGCGCGGGGTGCGTCCGATCGGGCTTTGGTCGATGTTGATGACCTTGTCGATGTGCTCCACACCACTGATGCGAGAGAATCCGTCGTAGTTGGGGGTCTTGCGCGCCAGCTGACGACGTACCGCAGGCAGCAGCACCTCGTTGAGCAGGGACGATTTGCCGCTGCCCGATACGCCGGTGAAGACGATGAGCTTGCCCAGGGGAAGGTCGACATCGATGTGCTTGAGGTTGTTCTTGTTCGCCCCCTCGATGCGGATGACATGTCCGTTGCCCGCTCGTCGTTGGGTGGGGATCTCCATCGTCAACGCACCGGAGAGGTACTGTCCGGTGATCGAGGCTGGGTTCTTCTCCACCTCCTCGGGCGTTCCTTGGGCAGTGACGTAGCCGCCGTGGATCCCGGCTCCCGGACCAAGGTCGACGACCCAGTCCGCTTCGCGGATCGTTGCCTCGTCGTGCTCGACGACGAGGACGGTGTTGCCCAGGTCCCTGAGGCTCTTGAGGGTGGTGATCAGCATGGCGTTGTCACGCTGGTGCAAGCCGATGGAGGGCTCATCCAACACGTAGAGCACCCCGCTGAGGGCCGAGCCGATCTGGGTGGCGAGGCGGATGCGCTGTGCTTCACCGCCGCTGAGCGTCGCGCTGGCCCGGTCGAGGGTCAGATAGGTAAGGCCGACGTTGGTCAGGAAGGAGAGGCGGTTTCGGATCTCCTTGAAGACCTGGCGGCTGATCTGTGCCTGGCTCTCGGTGAGGGTGAGGTGGGAAAAGAACGAGTTGGCCTCTTTGACCGAGAGGCGGGTGACCTGCATGATGGAGAGACCGCCGATGGTGACGGCCAGCGCTTCAGGGCGCAGGCGCTCACCGTGGCAGACCGGGCAGACCCGGGAGGTCTGAAAGCCGTTCATCCACACTTTGATCTGCATCGAGGGCGTCTCATAGTAGCGCCGCTGCAGATCGGGGATGATCCCGGGGTACGGCTTTTCAACCTGAAAGGTCGCTTCACGCTTCTCCCGGCGATACTCGACGAAGATCTTCTCCTCACTGCCGTAGAGGATGGCATCGATGATCTCTTTGGAGAGGTCGCAAAAGGGGGTATCGAGGGTGAAGTGGTAGTGGTCGGCCAGCGCTTTGAACTGCGAGCGTGCCCACTGGGCATCGGGGTTCATCGTGGCGATGGCCCCCTCGTTGAAGCTCTTGGAGTAGTCGGGGATGATGAGGTCGGGGTCGAACTCGGTCTTCTCACCCAGGCCGTTGCACTCCGGGCACGCCCCATAGGGGTTGTTGAAGCTGAAGAGGCGCGGCTCAAGTTCGGGCAGCGTGATGCCGCAGTGCGGGCAGCTGTTGGATTGGCTGTAGATCTCCTCGTGCTCGCTGTCGTCACCGGCCAGGTAGGTGATCTTGACCAACCCCAAGGTCATCTCGGTGGCGCTCTCGATCGATGAGGCGAGGCGGCTGCGCACCGAAGGATCGAGGATCAATCGGTCGACGACCACATCGATGGAGTGCTTGATCTGCTTGTCGAGCTTGGGAGGGTCATCGAGCCCATACATCGCCCCGTCGACCTTTACACGCTGATATCCACTGGCTTGGGCATCCTCGAAGACCTTCTTGAACTCACCCTTGCGTCCGATGGCCACCGGGGCGCTGACGATGATGCGGCTGCCCTCTTCGGCTTTGAAGATGATGTCGATGATCTGGTCGACGCTCATCTCGCTGATGGGCCGACCACAGACGTGGCAGTGCGCCTCGCCTACCCGCGCCCAGAGCAGGCGCAGGTAGTCGTAGATCTCCGTCACCGTGCCCACTGTCGAACGGGGGTTGCGGCTGGAGGACTTCTGTTCGATGGCGATGGCAGGGCTGAGGCCCTCCATGTAGTCCACATCGGGCTTGTCCATCCGGTCGAGGAACATCCGCGCGTAGGAGGAGAGGCTCTCCACGTAGCGGCGCTGCCCCTCTGCAAAGATTGTATCGAAGGCGAGCGAGCTCTTGCCGCTGCCTGAAAGTCCGCTGATGACGATCAGCTGGTCCTTGTCCAACTCGAGGTCGAGGTTCTTCAGGTTATGCTGCCGCGCCCCTCGTATGATCAACTTATTTTGCATTCCGTACCGCTTCCAAGAGAGCCGTTTTTGCTTCATCGGCCCCCACTTTCCTGACCAACTTCCCCCCTTCGTAGAGGAAGATGGCGTTTCCAATCCCAGTGATGGCGATGTCGGCGCTCTTCGCCTCCCCGGGTCCATTGACCTGACAGCCCATGATGGCGACCGTCAGGTCCTTGTCGATGGTCAACAGCTCCCTCTCCACCGAGGCGAGGAAGCCCTGGCTATCGAAGCTGGCACGGCCACAACGGGGGCAACTGACGATGCGGATCCCCTTCTTTCGCAAGCCCAGGGTGCGCAAGAGCTCGACGGCTGCCTGCACCTCGGTCTCGATCGGTCCGGTTATGGAGATTCTCAAGGTGCTGCCGATGCCTTCGCTCAGCAGCTGGCCGAGCGCCCAGGTGGAACGGACCACACTGCTGACCACCGACCCCGCCTCGGTGACGCCCAGGTGCAGCGGATAGCCGCTTTGTGCGGCAAAGCGGCGATTGGCCTCGACGGTCACCATCTCATCGCTTGCTTTCAGGCTCACCACGGTATTGGTGAAGCCGGCTTGCTCAAACCAGTTGAGGTAGGTCAGCGCAGTATTGCTCATCAGAACCGCCGGCTCCCCCTCCCCCTTGGGAAGCGATCCGCTGTTCAGCCCGATGCGGATGGCCGCGTTGTGGTCCTTTGCAGATGCGAGGATCTCATCGACCTTCCACCGAGCCCCGATATTGCCGGGATTGATGCGAATCTTGTGCACCCCGGCCTGAAGCGCATCGAGGGCGAGTGCGTGGTCGAAGTGGATGTCCGCCACCACCGGGATGGGGCTCTTGGCAGCCAGGAATGCAAGCGGATCATGAAACTCCCGGCTCGGGTAGGAGAAACGGATGATGTCACAGCCCATCGCGTTGAGGCTGCCGATGCGCCTGACCAGTTCGTCAAGCTCGTCTTGGTCGTGGGGAAGGGCCTGGTCGTACATCGTCTGCACCAAAGGGGGCAGCCCTGCTCCAAGCATCTTGTCTGCGATCCGTACCTGTCTATCAACACCCATTACTTGATGCCTCGCTGTTTATCACCTATGGTACCAACATACTTTACAACTGTAAAGTATGTAATCACACAAAGCGCAAACTCTCACTCTCAGTATCCTCACTCGAACCACTCAGTCCAAGTGCATATGGCTCTCCTGGCATGAGGAGCACAAACTCCCCTGCCTCAAGGGTCACCACCGTGGCCACCTGCGCCCCTTCGAGCACAATCGTGCCGTCAGCGGCAGGCAGTGCAGCCTTGGCCTGTTCGCTGAAGCCGACAGCGATGACCTCCCTGCCTCTCTTGACCCAATGGAGACACAGCTGCTCGTGGTGGGCGACCAACTGCCCATCATACGAGCGAGGGACCACCACACCACTCTGGCGATCGATGGCGGGGTGCCACTGCAACCCCCCATCAACCATGCGCTCGATACAGAGTATCGAATCGCTGAGGGAGCGGTAGAGAGGCAACGCTTCCAATGAATCGTATATCATGCTCCTAGGATATCGATTTGTTGATTTTCTTGCAAGGAAGGGGTGGTGATATTGACTATATATATTTATATCAATATTATTTTACACAAGGAGAACATCATGGAACACACCATTATCGATAGCATGAAGATGCGCCGCTCGATCTACCATCTTGGCAAGGAGCTGCCCATCTCGAATGACCAGTTGGAGGAGACGGTCAAGGAGGCGGTACGCCTCGCCCCGTCGGCGTTCAACAGCCAGACCTCCCGCGCTGTCATCCTCTTTGGCGATGAGAACGACTGGCTCTGGGATCTCGTCTGGCAAAAGGTCAAGCCGCTGTTGGCCGAAGGCCAAGAACATTCGACCAAGGCGAAGCTTGCCTCATTCAACAGCGGGGCGGGCACCATCCTCTTCTTTGAGGAGTTGGCCACCGTCTCGCAGCTGGAGAAGGACTTCCCGCTGTACAGCGAGAACTTCCGTCTCTGGAGTCAGCACGCAAGTGGGTTGACCCAGTTCGCAGTATGGACAGCACTGGCCGAACAAGGTGTAGGCGCAAGCCTGCAGCACTACGGCAACCTCATCGAAGCGGACGTACAGGCACACTACGGTCTGCCAAGCACGTGGTCGCTGATCGCCCAGATGCCCTTTGGCGCGGTTGCAGGCGAACCGCCGGCAAAGCACTTTGGCAACATCGAGGAGCGGGTGCTCGTACGCCAGTGAATAGGTTTACGGTTGCCTAGATGGGACGCGCTGTGCGTGTACCCACGCATCGACGCCGTCGTCATGGAGCAGCAGCTCCCTGGTGACGGCATTTTCATGCCCGCCCCTACCGTTTGGCACCACCTTGCTATTCCCACTGCCACGCACTACGATGGGCTATGATCTATACTGCTAGCTACCAAAGCCCTCTCGGGCCGATGATTCTCAAAGCCGATGACGAGGCCCTGTGCTTCTTGGAGTTCGGCACCACCGATAGCGATGATCGCAATGCGATCATCGAAGCGACGATGGCGGAGCTTGATGAGTACTACCAGGGGAAACGGACCGAATTCACCCTCCCCTTGAGGGCGGTGGGGACCCCCTTCCAGATGAAGGTGTGGCAGGCGCTCTCCACCATCCCGTATGGAGAGACGCGCTCCTACGGCCAGATCGCCGCCCAAGTTGACAACCCCAAGGGGAGCCGTGCGGTGGGGATGGCCAACAACCGTAACCCCATCAGCATCATCATCCCCTGCCACCGGGTCATCGGAGCGGATGGCAAACTCGTCGGCTATGGCGGCGGGCTGGATAAGAAGGTATGGTTGCTCGACTTCGAACAGAGACACAGACCTGCATAGATGGCGAGACGGACACCGAAGTGTCCGTCTTCTTTGATGCCTCCGAGGCAGTAGGATTCGGCTTACTGCAAAGCCAACAGGCTGAAGACCAAGGTAAAGAGGGCCACGGTCTCTACGATACCGATTACGATGAAGTAGTTGGCCGTCCCCTTGCCGGTCTCGGCTAGGGCATCACAGGCGTTGGCACTGACGAGGCCCTGCATCCACGCTGAGAGGCCAATGGCCAAACCGCCGAAGACACCGACGCCAAAGGCGAGCGAGGACGATGCGCCGGCTGCGATGGCCCCTGCGATGAAGTTCATCAAGAGGAAGCCGTAGATTGTCTGCGTGAGCGGGGCGCCGGCGAAGGCGACCATGATGAAGGGGGCTGGCTTACCGTTGGCATAGCACTTCTTCCAACCGCCGACCGCTGCCTGGGATGCAGCTCCCGCACCCAGTCCTGATCCCAAGGCAGAGAGCGCCAAGGCACAGGCCATTCCGATAAATTCCAAGTTACCCATGTGAATCTCCTTCGTTGTCGTTGGCAACGATTATTGTTCTTGTGCCGTCTGAGCGAACGGTTTGTATGCGACTCCAGTCCACTCCATGCCGAGTTGTCCTGAGAATTCCAATAGATTGAGCCTCACCCCATGGACCACCACGCTGAGCAGACCCATGACGAGGTTCAGGCTGTGCCCGATGACCAACACCACGATGCCGGCGACGATGGCGATGCCGCTGTTCATCGAGCTCGCCATCGCATTGAACGATTGGGCGATGGCCACACTGGCCATGCCGACTGCAAAGAGGCGGATGTAGCTCATGATGTTGCTGAAGGCGCTGATGGTGTTGAGGAAGGTGGTGAAGATTCCCCCCAGCCCCTTGATCATCCCCTTCGCTATTGGGGTGCCGGGACTCTGCTCACCGAAGAGCACCACCAACGCGAAACCGGCCAACACGACGGTGAAGACGACCTGGATGTTGATGAGTGTACCAATGACCAGCTGCAGGACCACCAAATAGAGGGCCAGGATGGCCACAAGCCACCCGATGTCGGCCATCAGGCTCAGATCCTTGTGCGGTGCCTTTTTGATGACGTTGAGCGTACAGGCCAGCGAGAGCTGGACGGTGCCGACGATGAAGCAGAACTTCATCACTGTATTCTGCGCCGTGACGGCATCGATGCCAAAGAGCTCGGGGTAGTTGGCGATCGACGGGATGACGAGCGTTTGTAACACGGGAAGACGTTCCAAGATCGCCTTGGAACCGAACCATGTGCCGGTTATCGATCCCCACACCATCGTGGCGACGGAGAGCACATAGATGAGCAGCACCAACGTCGTCGGTTTCTTGGTCTTGAAGTGGATCGCTGATGCTGCCAGCAGGAAGATCAAGCCGTAGCCGGCATCCCCGATGATCATGGCAAAGAAGAGGGTGAAGAAGAGGAGGAACCAGGTGGAGATGTCCCCCTCGCTGTAGCCGGGGACGGTACCGAGTATGTCGAAGACCGGCTTGATGATCCCTACACCCTTCGGGTAGCGGACCAGCGTCGGTGGGGTGTCCTCTTCGCTGACATCGTCAAGTGCATACGCCCAGGCGTTCGACTTGGCGATCGTCTCGAATGAGCTCACCTGATCGATCGGCAGATACCCGCCGATCCAGCAGAGCTCCTCCTCTCCCTCCATGCCGTTGGCGATCTCCTCGAAGATCCGTGTTTCGGTGAGGCGGCGGTGGTACTCCTTCAAGCTGGTCAGGTAGATAGCACCACCGCGCAGTGTATCGACCGTCTCTGCCAGTTTGGCGGTGGCGGTCTCCAAGAGGCGCTGGGTGTCTAAGAGTCCGGCTTTGGGAATGGCGAGTTCACTCGCCATCGCGGATGGGGGCAGCTCCACCCCCACCGTTGCAATCGCCTCCAGCGACCCCACTGGTGCAAGATTCAGGTATGATATCGCAGGATCGAGGGCTGAGAGGTCTTTTTTTGAGAGCGTGTAGAAGTGCAGGTCGATGCCCGCCTGCCTCAGCTGTTCGATCTGGACGGGGTCGAAGTCCCCCCAGGGGGAGAGCCGTTCGACCTGGCCCTTGTGTATGGCGATCTCCTCCTCAAGGCGCTTTCGCTCATCGATGAGCCCTGCATACCGGTCGGCTATCTCGGCACTCGCCTCCATCGAGAGCGTACGTTGTTCGACCTGTTCACGCTTGCCCTGCAACTCTACGATCGCCGAGATGGTGGAGAGGAGTGTGTCACAGCGCTTTTGGATCTGCTGCGTCTCCTCATTGGCATGGATGTCACTTTCAAGGTGGAGCAGACCAGCGTTGCCCAAGGCCTTGAGCATCATTCGCTTCTTGGCGGTCTTGATGACAATGTAGGCTTTTTTCATCTCTACGATCATGCTAGGCCTCTCCTACTAATTTTTTCTTGGCAATCTTGCCGCGCACCACCGCCGCCGTCTGCTGGTCACCGAGGTAGATGCCGATGATGCGAATATTCTCCTTCGCCTCAGGGATCTTCACCTTCTCAAAGAGATTGACGCGCTGGCTGGTGGTCCTCAGCTCCTGTTCGAGGAGGGCGATCTGCTCTGCGAGTGTGGCGATGAGGGCATCGAGGCGGGAGTACTCCCGCAGGCTCTCGACGCCGCGGTCGACCCACAGCGGATAATACTCCAGGTCATAGGGGACGGTGGCAAAGGTCAACTCTTCGAAGACCGGGATGATGACACCGGCGATGTTGCCCCGGCTCTTGATGATCGACTCGATGATGACCAACCCCTCGATCGAGCGCTCTGCGTCAAAGAAGGGGTTCTCGGCGTAGACGGCGATCCAGCTCTGCATCTCGGTGACCAACCGTCTCTGGGTGCGGCGGTGCAGCGCGATCTCCTCCTCGATCTGGCGGATGACGAGCTGCAGTTGCTGCTTTTTCAACTGCAACGTAGGCAGGTAGCGCTCGTATTGTTTGAGACGGTCCTTCTGGAGCTTCTGCTCGTTCTTGGTAAGCTTGACGGCCATGAGCGCTCCTACTCGATCGCCTTCGGCCAGCGGGCACGGATCAAATCGGTGCGCAGGCCCGTATCGGCGGGATCGAAGCAGTCGGCGAGGATCTCCCAGCCGAGGTCAAGGGCTGCCTCAAGGGGGATATTGACCGACAGGTCCATCATCTTGCGCTCAAAGAGGTCGCCATACTTGAGCAGCTTCTCATCCCACTCGGTCATCATGAACCCCATGGAACGCTTCTCAAGCGACTCCTTGTACGAAGCGTAGAGCTTGATCATGCCATCCATCAGTGCGCGGTGGTCGTCGCGGGTGTGGGCGTTGACCTGCTGTTTGAGGCGGCTGAGCGAACCAAAGGGTTCGATGCGTCCGCCTTTGAGGTAGTACTGCCCTTCGGTGATGTAGCCGGTGTTGTCCGGCACCGGGTGGGTGACATCGTCGCCGGGCATCGTGGTGACCCCGAGGATCGTCACTGAACCGGCCCCCTCGAAGTCGACGGCCTTCTCATACCGGGAGGCGAGCGAGCTGTAGAGGTCGCCGGGGTAGCCGCGGTTTGAAGGCACCTGGTCCATCGTGATGGCCATCTCCTTCATCGCATCGGCGAAGTTGGTCATGTCGGTGAGCAGCACCAGCACCTTCTTGCCGTCGAGGGCGAAACGCTCGGCCACGGCAAGGGCCATGTCCGGTACCAGCAGGCACTCGACGGTCGGGTCACTGGCGGTGTGGATGAACATGATGGTGCGGCTCATCGCCCCACTCTCCTCGAGCGTATCGCGGAAGAAGAGGTAGTCGTCGTACTTCAGCCCCATGCCGCCGAGGATGATCAAATCGACCTCCGCCTGGATGGCGATGCGGGCCAAGAGCTCGTTGTACGGCTCTCCGCTGACGCTGAAGATCGGCAGCTTCTGACTCTCAACGAGCGTGTTGAAGAGGTCGATCATCGGCAGGCCGGTACGAATCATGTTGCGCGGGATGATACGCTTGGCCGGATTGACCGCAGGCCCGCCGATCTCGATGAGGTTGGTCTTCATCGCCGGTCCGTTGTCCCGTGGCGACCCGGTGCCGTCGAAGACCCGACCGAGCAGGTTGTCGGAGTAGCTGACCTGCATCGGCACCCCAAGAAAGCGCACTTGGTCGCCGGTGGAGATCCCCTGGGCCCCGCTGAAGACCTGCAGGCTCACCACATCGTCATCGAGTTTGATGACGTTGGCCATGCTCTGCCCCCCCTTGTAGGAGACGAGGCCCAGCTCACCGTTCTTCACCCCAGATGCCCGGACGGTGATGACGTTGCCGACAATGGATTCAATCTTTGAGTAGATCTTTTGCATACCTTAGCCCACCCTTCTCTCTTTAGTTGCGATCAGATCGGTGATCTTCGCTTCGATCGCCTTGAACTCATCATCGAGGAAGGCAGTGTTGTTCCAATCCAAAAAATTTTGGCGCAGCTGATAGAAGAAGGCGCGCACTTCACTCTTTTCCTCAAAGCGGAGGTTGGCCTGGAGCATCTCATAGAGCCGGTCGAAGATGTAGCGCTGCCGTTCGACCGGCACCGATGCGTCGACAGGGTCGAAGGAGTTCTGCTGCAGGTAGAATGCATCGACAAGCTCCCCCTTCTGATAGGTGACGTAGTCCGCCACCGAGGTACCCTCCTCACCGACGACCTTCATCATCTGATTGATCTCATTGGCGGCAAATACGATTGAACGCGCCTCTTCTACCCGCTTGGCATCGATGACGCCGCTGTACTTGGACCAGGAGGTCAGCGGATCGATGGCCGGGTACTTGCGCGCATCGCTGCGCTCGCGCGAGAGGCCATGGAAGGCCCCGACGACCTTCAGCGTTGCTTGGGTGACCGGCTCCTCGAAGTTGCCGCCGGCTGGACTGACCGTGCCGCCGATGGTGACCGATCCGGTCCGTCCATCCTTGAGGCGGACCTTGCCGGCACGCTCATAGAACTCGGCGATCCGGCTCTCCAGGTAGGCGGGGAACGCTTCCTCGCCGGGAATCTCCTCAAGGCGTCCGCTCATCTCGCGCATCGCCTGCGCCCAGCGGCTGGTCGAATCGGCCAAGAGCAGGATATCCAGGCCCATCTGGCGGTAGTACTCGGCGATGGTCACGGCGGTGTAGACCGATGCCTCACGGCTGGCGACCGGCATCGAGCTGGTGTTGCAGATGATGATGGTACGCTCCATCAAGGAGCGACCGGTACGGGGGTCGATGAGCTCAGGAAACTCCTTGAGCACCTCGACGACCTCGCCGGCACGTTCACCACAGGCAGCGATGATGACGATGTCGACATCGGCGTTGCGGCTGGTCAGGTGTTGGAGCACCGTCTTGCCCGCCCCGAAGGGTCCGGGGGTGCAGTAGGTGCCGCCCTTTGCCACCGGCAGGAAGGTGTCGATGGTCCGAATCTTCGTCACCAGCGTCTCGGTGGGCCTGAGGCGCTCCTCATAGAGCTTGATCGCCTGCTTCACCGGCCAGGTGAAGACCATGGAGAGGTCGTGCTTGACGCCCCGCTCGTTCTGGACGCTGCAGATGGTGTCGCGTACGTGGTAGGTGCCCGCCTTCTTGATCGAAGCCACCGTCCACGGCCCGTCGACCAGGTCAAAGGGAACCATGATCTGGTGGGTGAAGAGCCCTTCGATGACGGTGGCGAAGGTATCGCCGGCAGAGAGCACATCCCCCTTCTTGGCAACCGGAGTGAACTGCCATTCGTTATCGGGAATCGGTTTGAGGTAGACACCACGCTGGAGGAAGAAGCCACATTGGGCAGCCAGCTCGGGAAGCGGGTTCTGCAATCCATCGTAGATCTGCTGCAGCAATCCCGGGCCGAGTTCGACGCTGAGCATCTCGCTGGTGAACTCGACCTGGTCTCCGACAGCCACCCCGCCGGTCATCTCAAAGACCTGCAGTGCCGCCTCATTGCCACGGATTCGGATGACCTCGCCCTTGAGCCGTTCGTCACCTACCTGGATGAAGCCCACTTCATTCTTTGCAATGGCTGAGTCGAACTCAACCGTCACCATGTTTCCGTTGACGCCTTTTACCCGTCCCATACTCTTAGCCATGCACAACTCCACTATCGCTTCGCGATTTCACGTTGAAGATTTGAAAATAGTCGTTCAAACTCGCTGTTGCCAGCACTCTGGACAAAGCGGCTCTGCCGCTCCTTAAGTTGCAGTTTCAGGACAAACGCCAACAATGCTTCGATGGTGAAGGCAGCAAGGCCCACCTGCTCGTCCAACTCGTTGAAGGAGAGCTCTAGGAGCATCAGTTCGCCCTTGAGCGGATCGTCGGCAGCGAGGGCGTGGCGCACCGCCTCACAGATGCGCAGGTCGGTCTCATCGAGGTGGGGATAGGCTGCTGCGCCCAACCCCTTCCTGCGGCTACGCTGGGCAGCCAGCTCACTCTTGAGCAGTCGCTGGTGGCGTTGCCACCGCCTGATGAAGGGGTGTCTGCTCTCCCTCCCTTCGACGGCAGCCACCAGCAGCGCGTGGTCACGCCGGCTCACCTGGTCGCTGGAGGCGGCCAAGAAGGTTGCCACATCGAAGGGCAGCGGCCCGTCGAGGCGCAGGTGTGGGAGCGTCGATGCGTAGTAGTAATACGAAGCCACCGCAAACCCCTCAGTTGAAGATCAACGCCTCGATGGCGTGTGAGAGGTAGGGCTTGAGCAGTGCTGCGGTCTCAGGTGCCGAGAAGTCAAAGAAGCTGGTGCCATCCTTCTCGGCCAGCTTGAAGCCACCGTCCACCGATGGGACCGGCTTGATCTCAAGGCCGTTCTTCAAATCACCGGCCAATTTGCCCTTCAGGCTCTCAGCGAGGGCATCGAACTCCTTCTTGTTCAGCTCCAGCACCTTGGTATGGCTCTCACCGGAGAGTTCGACGACCTTGGTGATAAGGTCCACCACATCTTTGGAGGAGAGTGCCTTGGTGACCGTATCGACCAAGAGGCGGTCCAATTGGGCAGTGAGGGCGTCCTTGAGTGAAATCTGCACGTCACGGCTGGCTTGTGCCAGCGATGCGCGGGCGCTGGCCTCCTTGGTGGCAATCTCCCGCTCAGCCTGCAAGAGGAGCGAATCGCGCTCCTTCTTGGCCTCAGCAACGACCCGGGCAGCCTCTTTGCGGGCAGCCTCGACGATTTCGTTTGCCTCTTGTTGGGCAACCTCGATGCCATCCTTGCGGATGGATGCGACTAACTCTTGAATCTGCTGGGCCATCTGAATCCTACCTCGATGCGTGATGATACGTACCCGGCAAGCAGCTGCGAACGCAACATACCTGCACCACTGGGGCCAAACTCCGATTATTATCGTTGATTGAAGAAGATTATTCAACCAGGTGCGCACAACTGAGGCGAATACTGTCATTTCTGCTGAGGCGACACGGCCACCTTCTCCCCTGCTCGCTCGCGCACCAATGCCGCTCCTCGTTCACGAGGAGCAGCGTTGGGGGAGGGACACACTTCTCTCTTTGGATGTGAGCATCCTCGCCCATATGGGAGACGGGAGACAGCGTGTGATTTGGCTGTGAACGGAGCGTACACTATGCACGACTTATCGGCCCTGAAGCAAACGGACCATACAATTGCCTATAGGGGCAGGAGGTGACGATGCTCTACTACACCAACTTTCGATCACCGAATAGCAGGCTATACCGCACTCGGCGGGAAGCTGCGCTCTTGTTGACACGCTTCAAGACTGAATTGGAGGGGGACGGACAATCATTGGTCGACTATCTGCTGTTGCCGACCTCGCTTGAGGCGCTCACCTACTGCCCCCACACGCTCACCGGTCGCAGCCAGGTGCCCGACCATCTCGTGCTCGACCTCCTGGCCCACCTGGCCCGCATGGGCAGGCTCTGGCCATACTCGGGTACCCATGAGCTCTACAACGGGGGGCTCTGTTGTGCCGAGCTGGGCAAGAGCGGGTCGTCGCTCTTGCCCTACCCCCTCTCCTTGGTCATCGCCGTCAAGGAGCACTCAACGGCCATCGGATGCGATCAACTGGCGTAACGCTTCGATGGTCAGCACAATCGCCGCCTCGGTGTCGTGGTTGATGGGATTCTCCATGCCCAGCAACTCGCGCTCCTGGTTGCCCACCACCGAGAAGGCACTGCCACAGCGAACCTTGAGGTGGGCCGCCACGGCAAAGAGGGCAGCACTCTCCATCTCGCTGGCCAACACGCCAAGGCGCTTGTACGCCTCCCACTTGTTGAGCAGCTCGTAGCTGACCGGCATGAGTGCCGGTTCGTGTTGGCCATAGAAGGAGTCCTTGCACTGCACCACCCCGATATGGGCACGTTTGCCCAGAGCCCGGGCGGCGTTGGCCAACGCCTCGACAATCTCGAAGGAGGCGGTTGCCGGATACTCGATGGGGGCGTACTCTCGGCTGGTTCCCTCGGCGCGCACGGCGGCCGTCGCGATGACCACATCCCCTCCCAACACCTCCAAATCGATTCCCCCGCAGGTTCCCATCCTGATGAAGGTATCTGCCCCACAGCGGTACAGCTCCTCCATTGCGATGGCGGCACTCGGGCCCCCGATGCCGGTGGAGGTCACACTGACACGCACCCCGTCAAGGGTGCCGGTATAGGTCACGTACTCACGGTTGTCGGCCACCGGGACCGCATCGCTGAGGTGTCGGGCGATCTGGGCAACCCGTTTCGGGTCACCGGGCAGGATGACGTAGCGTCCAATATCCCCTTCCTTGATGTGCAGGTGGTATTGCACTCCGCTTCCTTCCATGTAGTCACTCATTGTTCGGCTCCTGAGTTTAGTATCGCCCACCCGTGTGATGGTGTAAAGTGTCGATTTATCCGAGCATGACGTACGTCTTGCCCATCCCGCCATCCTCGGGCAGTGCAAAGCGGTAGTCCTTCACCGCCCGCACCCCCTTCAAGTACTCGGCGATGCCCCGGCTGAGGATGCCGTCGCCGAAGCCGTGGATGATGGCAAAGCTCTCCATGCCATGGACCAGCGCCCCCTCGATCTGGAGCTGGACCAGCGAGAGGGCTTCTTCAAGGGAGTGGCCACGCACATCGAGGACCGTCTTGGGGGCGGCGGTGCTGCCTTGGTAGGAGACGAACACTGGTGTCGCCTCAGCTCTGGCCAGTGTCAAATCGCTGGCCTTCAAGGTCATCTTCATCGCATCGATCGCCACCTGGTAGCGCCCTTTTCCCAGCTTCTTGAGAATCTTGCCCTCCCGCTTTGAGGGACCACAGAGCACATCCATGCCCACTTCGAAGGAGGGGGGCGGCCCCTTGGGCTTCGCCTCCTCGATCGTCTCTCGCAGCTGTTGCAGTGCAGACGTCTCCTTCTCGATGCGATCGGTGAGGCTGGCCATCAGCGTGTTGACCGGGGCCGTCTCCTCCTTGTCTGCCCCGCCTCGGCGCAGGTCGGCTACCAACTGCTCGAGTTCACGCCGTTTTTCGCGGGTGAAGCGCTCAAGGCTGGTGAGCTGGTTGGCCTTGAGCAGGGCGAGCTCCTGGTTGAGGCGCAGCTCCTTCAGCTGCACCGCGCGCACCTCGGCTTGCACCATGAGGCGTCGCTTCTCCACCCTACGGGCCGCCTCCTCCAGTGCGATGCGCCGCCCCTCCAGATCCTTGATGATCGCACTGAGCTTGAGCTGCTCGCTGCCCAAGAGCTCTTCGGCTTGGGTGATGACTCCAGGCGGCAGGCCCATCGACCGAGCCATGTCCAGTCCATGGCTCTCCCCAGGCAGGCCCACCACAATGGTAAAGGTAGGTTCCAGCGAACGGTCATCGAAGGCCATCGAGGCGTTGATGATCTCCTTCTTGGCATAGGCATACTGCTTGAGCAGGGTATGGTGGCTGGTCACCAGTGTAAGGCGACAGCGGTGGTGGGCGTACTCCAGGATCGACTGGGCGATGGCCGACCCCTCCACCGGGTCGGTGCCGCTGCCCAACTCATCGAGAAGGACCAACGAAGCAGGCCCGGCTTTGGAGAGGATCTGTGCAATGTTCCTCATGTGGCCGCTGAAGGTGGAGAGTTCGTCGTCGATGGACTGCTCGTCTCCGATGTCGCAGAAGATGTCGTCAAAGAGTGGCAGGGTGCTCTGCTCCTTGGCCGGTATGTGGGCACAGAACTGGTTGATCATGCCAAAGAGGCCCACCGTCTTGATGGATACAGTCTTGCCTCCGGCATTGGGGCCGCTGAAGACGACGGCACGCACCCCCTCATCGAGGGTGAGGGTGATGGGCACCGCCTTCGCTCCCAAGAGCGGGTGGCGCGCCTCGATGAGGCTGAGGCGTTCGCTCTCCACATTGGTGGGCGTGGCCCCTGCCTCGCCGATCCACCGGGCGATGGCGAGGTGGCTGTCGGTGCGCCCGACGTTCTCTCGAAGGGTCGCAAGATCGCCGAGCACACTGCGGGCAAGGGATGCGAGGCCGGCAAGGATCTTGGCGACCTCCACAAAGATCTGGTTTTGTTTCATGACGACGGCGTTGTTCAACTCAACCAGCGCGAAGGGCTCCATGAAGAGCGTCGACCCGCTCGCGCTCGTTGAGGTGACGAAGCCACCGACCTGTGCGTGGGCCTCCCGCCTGATGGGGATGACCAGACGGCCGTCACGCAGCGCCTCCTGTTCACCCTGGATGACGCTGCCATGCTCACGGATGTACTGGCGGCAGTAGGTGGTCCGGCGGGAGCGCACCTGCTCGATCTCCTTGGTGAGCTTGACCAACGCCGGGTGGGTGCTGCGTACCTCGCCGCTCTCATCCAAGTCGCGCCGGATGGCCAGTGCAAGCGCGCTCAACTCTTGGGGGAACTCGCTTCCCATCATGGCGGCGGCGCGTTCGAACCGGCTGCCATCCGCCTGGCTTTCATGCACCCCTTCAAAGAGGTGGCTCGCTGCCTCGATGTAGGAGGCAAGGTCTGTCAGAGCCGTCCCCTCGACCGTGTTGATCGGATCTTCCAGGTCGTCGATGAGCGCAGCGATGGAGGGGAAGGTCTGCACAAACCCATCCTTGCCCTGGCCAAGGAGCTGGACACACTCGACCAGCAGCACCTGGCGCTCGAGCAATTCACCCTTCGTGGCAAGAAACCCCATCGAGGCGAGATAGGCCTGCCCCTCCTCGGCGCGGCAGTGGCGGGCCATGCGCCCCTTGATGACGGGAAAGCCGAGCACCTCAATACTCTTCGTGTTCATCACTCTCCCTTCGGTTGCGCCACTCTTGTGACGCTTCGCTCCTGCCCAGCCATTCGGGCCCCTTCTCATCAAGGGAAGCGACCATGCGCAGGTAGCTTTCGTAGCGGTCGCCGTCGATCTTGCCCGCGATGGCCGCTTCGCGCACCATGCAGTCGGGCTCCTCGTCATGGAAGCAGGGATCGAAGGCACACAGGCCGTCATAGGCACTGAATTCGGGGAATGCGTTGAAGAGCTGCTGCTTGTCAGTGTGGGGGACCATGATCTCCCGCACCCCCGGGGTATCGACGAGACGGTAGTCCGGCCCCTCGAGCAGGAGGGAGTGGTTGGTGGTATGGCGCCCGCGGTTGTACTTCTCACAGACCTCGGCGGTGCGCAGGTCGCTGCCCAAGAGTTCGTTGATCAGGGTGGACTTGCCCACTCCGCTCTGACCGACAAAGGCGACGGTCTTGCCTGCCAGCGCCCTGTTCAGGCGCCTGATATTCTTGTGGCTCAGTGCACTGACCTCCATCGTCTTGTAGCCGAGGTCACCGTAGAGCTTGAACCGTTCCTTCTCGAACTTGGAGAGGCCGAGATCGCTCTTGTTGAGCACGATCATCGCCTCGACGCGGTCACAACAGGCGATGACCCGGTCGACAAACCGGGGACGGAAGGGAGGGTTGTCGCAACTGGTGATGCAGACGATGAGGTCCATGTTGGCCACCACCGTCTGGTTGACCGCCCCTTTGGCGTTCCAACGGGTGAAGGTGCTCGTACGCTCAAGGCGTTCGCTGATCATCCCCTCGCCGGTGCCGGTGACGGTAAAGCTCACCCAATCGCCAACGGCCAGGGGGTTGTACTCACCACTGATCTCCTTCAGCTGTTTGCCCCAGATCCTACACTGATAACTCCCACTCTCATGGAGCACGGTAAAAATATTGTTGATCCCCCGGCTCACCTGTCCGATATACTCGCTCATACTCCTCCGTCATTCACTCTAATGGGAAAGTGTCCCCTTGACAACAGAGGTCCATCTGCTACCCTTGGGTATGTTTGCGCTGAGAACCTGTACCGTGGCAGGGTGCCACCACTACGCCCATGCAGATGATGAGCACTGCTACTACCATAGCAGCCAACAGGACGCCATCTTCGCCCACACCATCCAACTCTTGAATGGCAGTGACACGGTCGTCGACCTCTCGGTCAGCGAAGCACACCTGTGCAACCTCACCATCGCTCCCAAACGGATGGCCGGCAACAACCTGGCGTGGTGCACCTTCACCGACGTGGACTTCAGCTCGCTGGTGATGGTCAACTGCTTCTTCGACTTCTGCCTCTTCGAGCGCTGTACCTTCACCGCAGTCGATGTGCGCTACTGTGTCTTTGCCGGCAGCCGCTTCATCGACTGCGACCTCTCCGGCTCCCTTTTCATCCACTCCAACTTCAGCGGCATCGTGGCAAATAAGACCAACTTCAGCGAGTGTGACTTCTACTACTCAACCTTCAACACCGCACTGCTGACCGACTCTCCCTTCGAGGATTGCAACCTGAAGAAGACGGACTTCCGCCACAGCCGACGGCGCAACGTCTCGCTGCGTTACTCCAACTGGCAAGAGGCCCATCGATGAACATCTACCAACACTTCTCCTCCTTGGCGCTCTGCAACACCTACCTGGTGGCCAACAAGGAGAATCGCCAGGCGCTGCTCATCGACCCGGGCTCGGTGGAGATCGAGTTGGTCAAGCTGATCGAGGACCACCACTTCACCCTGGCCCATGTGCTGCTCACCCACGGCCACCTCGCCCACCACGAGGGACTGGGCACACTGAGGAAGATCTACGATGTCGAGGTGTGGGCAAGTGAGCACAGCCGCTTCCCCTTCCCCTTCAACCGGGTATGCGACGGCCAGACCCTCACGCTCTGCGACCTTCCCATCGAGGCGATACACCTGCCAGGGCACAGCCTCGACTCGATCGTCTGGAGAATCGGCGGGGCGCTCTTCAGCGGGGATGTGCTGCACAGCGGATGGGTTGGCAAGAGCGGTGGACCGAGCGAAGAGCGCCTGTTGGTCAATCTGATCGAAAAAAAGCTCTTCTGCCTCGATGAGAACACCCTGCTCTTCGGTGGCCACGGATCGCCGAGCAAGCTGCGCATCGAGCGCCTCTTCAACGCAAACCTCTCGGTGCGCTCGCCCCGTACACCCACTCCTTGATCCGGCGGGGCAAGGGGGCGACGGCGCGGATCCTCACACCGGTGGTGGGGTGGTCGATGCCCAGTGCCAACGCATGGAGCAACAACGATGGGGGGGCGCCACTGCCGTAGATGGGATCACCGACGATCGGGTGGCCGATGGACTTCAGATGCACGCGGATCTGGTGGGTCCGCCCGGTATGGAGGACAATGCGCAGCAGGGTCCACTGCAAGGAGCGGGCAACCACGGTATAGTCGGTGCGGGCAGTGCGCCCCTCACCGCTGCCACAGGTGGTGTACTGGGTGCGCCGGACCGGGTCACGCATGATGTTGCTCTCGATCGTGCCCCGCCGTTCCTTGACCCTTCCGCGCACCACCGCTACGTAGACCTTCTCAGTCGTCCGCGCCTTGAACTGGGCGCTGAGGGCGCGCTGGCTCTTCGCGTTGAGGGCGATGACCATCACACCGCTGGTATCCTTGTCGAGGCGATGCACGATCCCCGGCCTGCCCTCCTCACCCATGGCGGCAAAGTCGGTGCCGTAGCGCTCAAGCAGGCCGTTGACCAGCGTCTGGTCCCGGTTGCCGGCCCCAGGGTGGACCACCACCCCCTGCTCCTTGTCGATGATCAAAAGGTCGTTGTCCTCATAGAGGACAGAGAGGTCGATCGGTTGGGCGACGATGCCCTCGTAGTGCGCCTCGGTGTAGGTGACGACGATCCGGTCCCCCTCCTTGACGAGGCGGCTCTTCTTCACCTCCTTGCCGTTGAGGGTGAGGCGGGTATCGGCCTTGGAGAAGAGTGAGCGTGAAAGCCCATCGCGAGCCTGCACGACGTACGCATCGAGGCGCATCGCCTCGGTGACAGGGCCGACTTCCACCTCGATGGTGCGGTGCACGATGGCCATCAGGGCTTCCTCACTTCACCGATGACGTAGTCGGCGATGGAGATGGAGAGCGACAGGCTTGCCGCGATGGCACCACTGACCAGATACGCCTGCCCCTGGCTCGTCGGCTGGGCGAGCACGTTGTTGTTGACCGCCAGCGAGTAGATGAGGGCGGCAGCCGGGATGGTGATGATCATCGAGCCGAAGAAGATCTGCTCGGCACGCCGGATCTTGTAGGTCCAGAGCGGGAATTCACCCTCCTGGTAGGGAACATACTCCTTCAGCGGCTCGCCCGCCACCGAGAGCGGGGCGAGCAGCAGGATGACCAATACCACGGCAATTGAACGTCTCATCTCCCCTCCCGTGGACCGAAGAGGGCCGTGCCGATCCGCACACACGTCGAGCCTTCGGCGATGGCAAGGGGCCAGTCCCCGCTCATCCCCATGGAGAGCTCGAAGAACGACGGCAAGTCAAAGCGCTCCTTGGCACGCTCAAAGCTCTCGCGCAAGCGGGAGAATGCGGCACGCGTTGCCCGCTCGTCCCCCCCGAGCGGGCCGAGGGTCATCAGGCCCTCCACCCGCAGGTGCTCCATCGTGACAATCTCATCGAGGGCGAAGAAGAGTGCATCCTCGTCCTTAAACCCGTGCTTGGCCGCTTCGCCGCTGGTGTTCAGCTCCAACAGGATGGGATAGGGCTCCTCGATAAGTCCATCGAGGCGTCTGGCCAGGCGCAATGAGTCGACGCTGTCGATGCGGTCGAAGAGGGCGAGGGCCTTGCGAGCCTTGTTGGATTGCAGGTGACCGATGAGGTTGATGGTAAGGGGCCGCTCCCCCTTGTCAGGCAGCTTGGCCTCCCCCTCCTGCACCCGGTTTTCACCGAAGAGCAGCTGCCCCGCCGCAGCGAGGGCGAGCATCGCCGCATAGGGGTGGGTCTTGCTGACCGCCATCAGGCGTACCGCATCGCCTTTTCGCAGAGACTCGTTTGCCGCCTCAGTGACGCGGCCCTGGATATCCATCAAGCGCGCTCGCAGGTCATCACTTCTCATCATTGCCATGCTCCTCCAGTATGTGCCCCAACCGTTCACGCAGGGTACGCAGGTGACCTCGTCGCTCCTCGCTCTGCGAGGTCAGCGATGGGAAGCGGGAGAGGATGGAGCGTGAGCGGGCGACCAGGCTCTCCAAGAGCTCGTGGCGCTCTTCCTTGAGATGCTCGATGAGTAGGCGTGCCTGCGCCGAGGCGGCCAGGGCGGCGAGCCTCTCCTCGATCTCGCCCTTGCGGCGGTGGTAGCGCTCCAACAGCGTGGTGAACGAGACCATTCCCAACGACGAGGCGGTGGTGTCGATGCCGAGGAGCAGCACGATCACATGGGCACCCACTTCCTGTGCCCGCAGGTCCATCATCGCCAAGAGCGCCTGGATGGCTGGATGGATGGCATAAACGAGCGAGAGACCCAAGAGGCCGAAGAGCACGGTGTTTTTCAGGCACACCCGACCACGGAAATTGAACCGATAGCCCGAATAGTCCCAGAGCCTGAGGCCGAAGAAGCGCTCCAGGGCCACACTGGTGATGTACTCGACGAGGCTGGTCAACGCCATGGTGGCGAGGAAGACCACAAGGGCATACTCGGCAAACGGGCGGGTACAGGCTGCGATCACGAGCGCGCCGATACCGTAGATGGGCAACCATGGCCCGTAGAGGAAGCCCCGATTGACGAGCCTGTGCTGCAGGATTGAACAATAGGCTACCTCGACCAGGTAGCCGATCACCGCATAGAAGAAGAAGTACCAGATGACCACATTCAATTGCACGATCGCCCTCTGTGCCTACTATAGTCAATACGGGAAGAAAAAAAAAGACGCGCCACATCTGGCACGTCCATTGACCGGAGAGGGATTTGAACCCCCGACCAATTGCGTGTAAGGCAATCGCTCTCCCACTGAGCTATCCGGCCGGCTTGGCAAACGTATCACAATAAAAGTTGCACTGTCAACACGAGTGGGATTTGACATATCTCCTACTAAATCACTATGATTATGTAAGGAGAAACACCATGACCCAAATAACCCCACACCTCTGGCGACACACCACCTATAACCAGTACATCGACCTGACCTTCAACCAGTACTTGGCAGGAGTCAGTGAACCGGTTCTCATCCATACCGGGGCCGAGAGTGACGCACCGTCGCTGCTCAAGGCTCTTGAGGGACGCAAGGTCTCATCCATCTTCGTCTCCCACTTCGAGAGCGACGAGTGCGGCGCGCTCTCCACCGTCCTCTCCATCTACCCGGCGGCTAAAGTCATCGCCGGTGAGGTGACCGCCCGCCAGATCACCGGCTTCGGCATCAAGGCCGACGTCACCATCGCCCGGGATGGAGAGGTCCTCACCCTCGGGGACCTGGAGCTTGAGATGATCGCCTACCCGAGCGAGATGCACCTCTGGGATGGACTCTTGGCCTATGAACGCAAGAACAAGATCTTCTTCTCAAGCGACCTGATGATCCGCTACGGGCACAGCGAGGAGGAGCGCCACAAGAGCAACTGGAAGGTGGAGGTCGAGGCGATCTCACCGATCCAGGTCGCCGATGAGGCGCGGCGAGGAGCGCTCAAAGAGCGTCTGCTCGCTCTTTCCGTCGATCTGGTGGCCCCCGGCCATGGACCGATCCTGAACGTGTGATACCATGGAGTCTGAGAGGAGACCCTACTGATGCTCGACCCAAAACTCATTGAAATTCTCACCACCGGCGCCGATGGTGCGCTGACGATCGTCACCAACGGCCCGGCCGGCCCCCACGTGGTCAACACGTGGAACAGTTATGTCATCATCGACGGCAACGATCTTCTGATCCCGGTCGGCGGCATGGTCCACACCGAGGAGAACCTGAAGAAGGACAACACGGTACTCCTCTCGGTGAGCAATCGCGATGTGATGGGCCTGCGCTACAAGGGAGCGGGCTTTTCTCTCTATGGAACCGCCCGCATCGAGACCGAAGGAACAGCCTATGACCAGATCAGCGAACGCTTTGGCTGGGCACGTGGTGCGTTGGTGATCACCGTGGAGCGCACCGTACAGACATTGTGATGAGAGCCTCGTTGACGAGGCAAGAAAACCGGTTTAGTATCTCCATAGCGACCAGGCTGGATTGAAGGTGGTTCTTTTTTCTTCCCTGGTATGATACGATGCTCGCCATTGGGGCAAGGATAGGCAGATGAGAGATACGAGAAACGGCAACAAGCGCCCGACGATCAAGGATATCGCCCGCGAG
>Ga0265293_10003460_pt1 | contig 29306 bp, 28 predicted proteins | sample Munlanlewell138R_FD_192505 | JGI IMG/M metagenome (GOLD analysis project Ga0265293, IMG submission 192505) | Leachate microbial communities from a municipal landfill in Southern Ontario, Canada - Leachate well 138R | ecosystem: Engineered > Solid waste > Landfill > Unclassified | place: Canada... | reverse complement strand
ATAATAAAACCGGTTAGAACGCCGAGAAATCCGACGCTCATCCAAAAAGGATTACTCTTCGATAATTGCTTAAAACTCCCAACCGGATCTTTCTGGGCGTTCCGCCCTATTATTACCTCAGCCACGACGACCGGCAATCCGATTATCAAGACACAAATCAAATATAGGAAAATAAAGACCGCCCCTCCATTTTCACCGACCAGATAAGGAAATTTCCAAATATTCCCCAATCCAACAGCCGAGCCGGCCGCGGCTAATATGAAGCCCAATTTCGAAGTCCATTGCTCGCGTGATTGGATCATTCTACAAGCCTATGTTTATTGTTAACTTAAGCATAGTAGGTTCTGCGCTCAATTCGACGGCATCCGGTGGAAAATTGATCAGGTGAGCATCGACAATGGCATCCATCAGGCAGAATATATACGTTCCGACGCACCACCAGCCGTATTTATTGCGTTTTTCCCGCGGGCGCCAGGAATTCAAACTGAGTTCATGGTCGGTAATGGCCAGAATCTGGGCTTTTTTCTGTTCTTCGGTCAGACTTATCCAGGCATCGATGCCAAGCGTTTCTTTCGTGGTCTTGACATATCCGTATATTCGATTATAGTGAATAAAATTATATATGAAGTAACTCTCCGCACCAAAGAGTAGAATCCCTTTTAGCGGTTTGCGATTGTAGAGCTGTCCCCAACCCGGAATGAAGATCGAACGCCACATGGCTCCTTTCGGATTGATTTTGAGAAGCGTGTCCGGGCGACCTGCGCCCTGAACGCCGTTGATCATGGCTAATATCAATATAGTTAAAAACACTACGCGCTTCAGAGTAATCTCTCCATTCTTTACCAAACTCCGATTACAACTGCCGACTGCGGTACGATTCCAATATTTATATCATTAGTGTTACTGTTATAAATTTCTCCGTCGAAATGCACCGGCAAAGGTTTTTCGCTGATGATTCGGATATTTTGACAGCGCATTGTCAGAACTTCGGGTACTTCCGCGATGGTACCGTCTTTTAATCTACCGAGATTCATGAATAATTTCCAGACCGGCATCTCCGGTATCAGGCAAATATCAAACAGCGAATCATGAATATTAGCCAGCGGATTTAATTTCAGACCGCCACCGCATGCCCAACCATTGCCGATTGCCACCAAAAAGGAGCGGTCGCTACTGATCGGACAGCCATCAATTTCAATATCCATGGGTAACGATTTCCAGAAAGCCAGACTCGACAATACCGAATACAGGTAAGCCAGACTCCCTTTTAAAATTTTAAGACTCTTGGTCTTTAAATTGACATAAGCATCGAAACCTACCCCCACCCCGTTCATGAAAATCCGATTGCCGATCGTGCCCAGGTCCATTAATCTGGTTTTATAATCGGTAATAACCTGGACTGCCTTTTCGATCGCATGCGGGACGTTGATGCACCGCGCAAAATCATTGCCCGTGCCATCCGGGATTACTCCGAAAGGGGTTGTGGTACCAGCCAGTCCATTCATGACCTCATTAGCCGTACCATCGCCGCCATACGCCACTACCGCGTCATATTCTTTGTGAATTTTATCGGCAATTCTGGTGGCATGCAGGGGCGCCTCGGTAATGTAATAATCAAAATGCGCTTTGGTTTTTGAGGCTAATTCCTTGAGCCGTGGCAAGTGACGTAATGTTCGCCCTTTACCGGCAGTCGGATTGACAATCACAGCAAATTTAAGCGACAATTATTTACCCCCTACGGCAATAGCCTCAATCTCGATCAGAACATCCAGCGGTAAACGACTGGCCTGGAAAGCCGAGCGCGCCGGAGCGGATTCCGGGAAATATTCGCTGAATACTTTATTTAATATTGAAAAATTTGCCATATCCGATATAAATACTGTGAATTTCACGACGTTTTTCAGGTCAGTGCCAGCCGCCTGCAAAACAGCTTCGAGGTTACGCAGAACCTGCCGCAGTTGACCCTCGAAATCCTCAGCCGCCAGTCTCCCGGTACGCGGATCAATCGGCAATTGCCCGGCAGTGAAAACGAAATTGTTGGAGATTATCGCCTGACTATAAGGTCCACTGGCACGCGGTGCGCTTGGAGTATCGACGACTTTACGATTTACTTGCTCCAGCATACGTTTAATTCCTTATTGGCTTTTAGTTCATCTAATCGTCTGACAGGCGTCGTCGTCGGCGCTTGATGTAAAATGTCGGGATTTTCCTGACTTTCCTGATCGATTTTAAGTAAAACAGCGACAAAGCGGTCAATCGTTTCTTTGCTTTCGGTTTCGGTCGGTTCGATCATCAAGGCTTCCTTGACTATCAACGGAAAATAAACCGTCGGGGCATGAAAACCAAAATCCAACAGACGTTTGGCAATATCGAGAGTTTTTACTGCAGAGCGTTTAAATTGGCGTTCACCTGACGCGACGAATTCATGCATACAGACTCGGTTATAAGGTATATCGAATATCGGACTCAATTTATAGCGCAGATAGTTGGCATTCAGAATGGCATTACGCGACACGGCTTGCAGACCGTCAGTTCCCAGCATCCTGATATAGCAATAAGCTCTGACGATTACTCCAAAATTTCCGTAAAATCCGAGCACTCTGCCGATACTGTTTGGGCAATCACTTCTTAAATGATATCGCTCGCCGTTTTTCGCGACACGCGGCACCGGTAGAAAATCGGCCAGTTTAGCATTGACGGCAATTACGCCGCTTCCCGGACCACCGCCGCCATGCGGAGTTGAGAAGGTTTTATGCAAATTAATATGTGTAATATCAAATCCCATATCGCCGGGTCGAACGATTCCGAGTAAGGCATTAAGATTAGCGCCATCCATATAAACCAATCCGCCGCGGTCATGGACAATTTTTACAATTTCGCCGACTTCTTCCTCAAACAGTCCCAGCGTATTGGGATTGGTCAACATCAGACCAGCCACCGATTCATTCATTTTACTTCGTAAATCTTCCAGATCGATACAGCCGCGTGAATTGGATTTAAGAGAAATCGTCTGGTAATTTGCCGAAGCCGCACTGGACGGGTTGGTGCCGTGCGCCGAATCGGGAATCAGGATGAAGCGGCGCGTTTCGCCCTTCATTTCGAGATATTTCTTTATCAGGAGCACGCCGGTCAATTCGCCGTGCGAGCCGGCCGCCGGCTGAAGCGTCGCCGCCTGCATGCCGGTTATCGCGCATAAATAGCGTTCGACCTCGTAGAGAATCTCCAAAGCGCCCTGGACGGTATCCTCGTCCTGCAAGGGATGACAATTAGCCAATCCGGACAATGCGGCGCACCGTTCGTTGATTTTCGGATTGTATTTCATCGTACATGAACCCAGTGGATAAAAATCCTTGTCAACGTGATGATTCATAGACGATAAATTGGTAAAATGACGCACAACTTCAGGTTCGCTGACTTCCGGCAATTTCAATTCACTCCGGCGCATCAAATCAGAAGGTATCAATTCCTTTGGCGCAACCGTGGTCGCGACGCCGCCAGGCAGTGAAACGCCCATTTTACCAGTCTGTGTGTATTCGAAGATCAATTTTTCCATCATGAATTCTTTCTCGTTAATTTGGTTTTTAGTAATGGCACAACGGCTTGAAATGCGGTCGGAATTTTTTCCAGAAATCGTCCGCCGGCAGTTGCCATATGCGCCTGTCCGCCGCCGCCGCCACCCAAAATTTTTCCCAGTTCCCGCACAATCTCGCCGGCATTCAAGCTGGCTTCTTTGATAGCCCGATCGGATACCACCACGGCAATGTTAGGCTTGTCGTTGATAATTCCTGCGATCACACCTACACCGTATTTAATTTTATCCCGAACCAGATCGCCGACTTTCTTCAATTCATCGAGATCAGTGACCTCAGCCTGAAATGTAAAGACCTTTAAATTTTCGACAACTTCAGCCTTTTCCAATAAAGCATCGATTTCCTGTTCGATGTTAGACTTTTTATTACAGGCAAGTTGTTTCTCCAGGTTTTTATTATCAGATAGCAATTTTTCGATACGTGTTACCAACTGATCGCGATTAATACCCAGTAATGACGTGATTTTTTTCAGAATATCATCACTCTCGCGCACCAATTTTAATACCGCATCACCGCTGATAGCTTCAATCCGGCGCACCCCTGCGGCAACGCCCGATTCGCTTAAAATCTTAAAACAGCCAATATCGCCGGTACGCTGGACATGTTTTCCACCGCAAAATTCCTTCGAAAATTCACCAACATTTATCACGCGCACAATATCGCCGTATTTTTCACCGAAAAGCGCCATAGCGCCCGAGTTGCGGGCACTTTGGTAATCTTTTTGTTCGGCCATGACCGGCAAATTAGCCCGAATCTGAGCGTTGACCAGATCTTCGACCTGTTCAATCTCCTCCTGCGTAATCTTTTTAAAATGAGTAAAATCAAAACGCAGTCGCTCCGCCGTGACCAGTGAGCCGGATTGGTGAACATGTTCACCCAAAACCTTGCGCAGTGCCGCCTGGAGCAGATGAGTTGAAGTGTGATTAGCCCTGATTTTTAAATTTGCGGCGTCATCTACGCAGGCTTTGACGGCTGGGTCATTGATCGCGTTTCCCCTTTCAAATCGACCGGAGTGAACGATCGTCGAATTGATTCGGCGGGTATCGGCGATCCGAATGCAAAAATCACGACCGGTGATCCTGCCAACGTCGCCAACCTCTCCACCGGCTTCGGCATAAAAAGGTGTGCGGTCAAGGATTAAATGGACATTCTCACCGTTAATCAGATACTTGCGGATCTGCGATTGCGTCTGAAGTTGATCATAGCCGACAAATTCGGAATCGCTACCGTTTGTCAGATTAATCCAATTGCCCTCTTTAAGAAAATTATCCACTTGAAACGACACCGTCGCCCGGGCGCGCGCTCTCTGTCGAACCATTTCCGCATTAAACTTTTCTTCGTCAATACTTAAACCGGCTTCTTCTGCGAGTAACCGCGTCAGATCGACCGGAAAACCATAGGTATCGTAGAGTTTGAAGACTTCTTCGCCAGGGATAAATTTTATTTTATTATTCTGTAGATTGTTCCTGATTTTGGCGAAAACCTCAAGTCCCCGGTCGAGTGTCGCGCCGAACATTTTCTCTTCGGATTTTATGACCTCCTGGATATGACTGCGCCTTTCTTTGATTTCCGGATAGGTATCGCCGAGGATCTCGATCACACTTTCAACCAGTTGATAAATAAACGGTTGGCGCATTTCGAGCATCCGCCCGAAGCGGGCCGCCCGGCGTAAAATCCGTCGGATGACATAGCCGCGCCCTTCATTGGACGGCAAACCCCCATCGGCAATCGCAGAAGACAGCATGCGGATATGGTCGGCTATTACGCGATGCGGTGTGCCGCTTTCCTGACTGTAAGATTTGCCGGTCAATGTTACAATCTGTCCGATAATAGGTGTGAATAAATCGGTCTCATAATTGCTTAATTTGCCCTGGATAACGGCGGTGATTCTTTCCAAACCGGCGCCGGTATCGACGTGTTTGAGCGGCAAAGGATTCAGTTGCCCGCTTTTGTCACGATCGTATTGAATAAAAACCAAATTCCAGAGCTCGATATATTGCGGATCGCCGCTATTGATTTTAGCGGCAGTTTGTTGGTCAGGCTGGTTGCCAACATAGTAGTGAATCTCCGAACACGGACCGCACGGCCCGGTCTCGCCCATTTCCCAGAAATTGTACTTATCGCCAAATTTTAATATCCGAGCGCTATCGATATCGGTCATTTCACGCCAGGCTTGAAAAGCCTCGTCGTCGTCATTATAGACTGTACCCCAGAGCCTTTCGGGTGACAATTTCCAGACTTTTGTAAATAATTCCCAGGCCATCTGGATAGCCTCTCTTTTGTAATAATCCCCGAAAGACCAATTCCCCAGCATTTCGAAAAAAGTATGATGATAGGTATCTTTGCCGACCTCTTCGAGATCGTTGTGTTTGCCACTGACCCGGATACATTTTTGCGAGTTTACGACGCGTGGATGTTCAATTTTTTCCTGGCCAAGAAAGATGCCTTTAAACTGATTCATACCGGCATTGCTGAACAACAGAGTCGGATCATTTTGGGGAATGACCGGCGCACTGCGCACGATTTTATGACCCTTTGCGACAAAATAATCTAAAAACTCGCGCCGAATATCATTGGCAGTTTTCAATTATGCTCCCGGTGAACTTGAAAAAACGAAAATCAACTATCAAACATATTCTCCTTTATAAGCCTGAAAGTTATTCGGATTCGAGTTTATAATCAAGCAGATATTGGTCGTAGATTATTTCTTTCACGACTGATTCAAATAATTTTTTGGATAACCTGTCTAACCACACTGTGTTTGTAGCCTTTCTGGATCAGGAAACGATATAATTTAGCGCGCAGTTTTGGATCGTTTTTTAAAACCAACGCTTTCTTTTTGGCAATGTTCAGCGCCACTTTGAGTTGATCTTCATCCTTTACAAGACGACTGATTGAATCGTTTATTAAGACGGCTTCGATGCCTTTGACAATTAAAGCCCGGCGGATCTTTTGGACGCCGTTGCGACTGAGATTCAATTGGTCACGAATGAAAACCTCGCAGAATAATTGGTCATTCAGGTAATCTCTTTCGAGACAATATTGAATGACGTGGGCGCTGATCGCCGGCGGATACTTTTTCCGATGCAAAAGATATTGGCTGAGTTCTTTTTGACTGCGTATCCTGAGCGCCAGATATTTAACCGCTGATTCCTTAGCCTGTTCGAATAATTCATGTTGTTGAATTATCACGATCTGCTTATCGGTCAGTTCCTGGCCAAGGCTAAGACGGAAAAGATTAAAGGTTTCAATACTGACGCCAAAGGCAAATTCATTATCGAGAAAAATGCTTATTCGACCGGATTTCCTCTTTTGTGATTCGATTTTGGTGACGATCTTTAATGGATTGAGGCCGGACGATGAGTCGGGTTGCACACCTTTACCTTTGATTTAAAAGGAACTTATTCTTTAATAAGCCCTAGATGAGTTTTGACCTGTTTTTCCAGTTTTGCCAGCAATTCGCTATTCTCGCTGAGATAATTCTTAGCGCTTTCGCGTCCCTGACCGATTCTTTCCTCACCGTATGAATACCAGGCTCCGCTCTTCTGAACAAATCCGGCTTCCACCGCCGTATCGAGAATATCACCAACATACGAAATCCCCTGATCAAATGTCAGGTCAAATTCGGTCTCTTTAAACGGAGGCGCCATTTTATTTTTCACTACTCTGACCCGCGTTCGGCTACCGATGTTGGCATTGCCTTCTTTGATCGACGCAATCCGCCTGATATCGAGACGCAGAGATGTATAAAATTTCAAAGCCCTTCCGCCGGTGGTCGTTTCGGGATTGCCAAACATGACGCCAATTTTCTCCCTGATCTGGTTGATAAAAACGACGGCGGTATTCGACTTGCTGACGGAGCCGGTCAATTTTCGCAAAGCCTGCGACATTAACCGGGCTTGAAGACCGACATGCGAATCGCCCATTTCACCTTCCAGTTCGGCGCGCGGTACCAGTGCGGCAACCGAATCGATTACAATTACATCAATGGCATTACTGCGCACGAGGGTCTCGGTTATTTCCAGCGCCTGCTCGCCGTGATCCGGTTGCGAAACCAGTAAATCATGTGTATTGACGCCGAGTTTGGCGGCATATTGCGGATCCAGAGCATGTTCAGCATCGACGAAAGCGGCATAGCCTCCTGCCTTTTGAGCCTGAGCGATAGTATGCAAGGCTAAGGTGGTCTTCCCGGAGGATTCCGGTCCGAATATTTCGGTGATCCGGCCGCGCGGGATTCCTCCAACCCCGATACAGGCGTCCAGCGACAAGCAACCGGTTGGAATAACATCCACTGAAATCTTCATCGACTCGTCGCCAAGACGCATTATCGAACCCTTTCCGAATTGGCGGTCAATCTGGGTTATGGCTAAATCAAGAGCTTTCATTTTGTTATCGTTTTTTTCGGCCATTTTTCACTCCTCATTTTTTCAAATTAAACACGACCAAACGCGTGTAGATTGCTCCTCCTGATGTTAAATTACTCTCGTAAAATATAACATTTTCTACCGGATTAATGGTAGGATTAATTTTTAATTTTAGAAAACTTTCAATGCCCGCGATCTTTCGGCGCGGATCCTTGACCCGACCGATCGTCAAATGTGGCTGGAAGCCGCGTTTCTCCGGCGCATAACCAAATGTTTGCAGAATCGATCCAATGGCGTTAGCCAGCGACTGGATCTGATCTACTCCTTGCGAAATTCCGAGCCAGAGTACCCGCGGATGATGAGCATTCGGGAAACAGCCCGTACCTTCACATATATATTGGAATTTTTGAAAATCGGAAACGACCGATTCGACTGCCTGACTGATATCCGGGATAGCTTTCTCATCGGTATCGCCGAGAAATTTCAGAGTCAGATGCAAATTCTGAGACGATACCAGACGAACATTGCTATTCAATTCCGGCAACGTCTGTCTTATGGATTCAACTTGTCGACGGGTCTCCTGACTAACTGGAATCGCGATGAAAGTTCTTTTCATTTTGAGAAATCTTCTATTAATGCCAGGCGCAGATGATTTAGCGCCGCTTGTGAAAAGCGAAGTTTATTTGTTAAGCGATTTCCCGCAAAATTATGGCTAAAACTTCGGCTACCATTTTTATCCGAGATGCCGATCCAAACCAGACCGACCGGTTTTTCCTCACTACCGCCCGACGGACCGGCTATTCCGGTCGAACTCAAGCCAATATCACAACCTGAAATTGCGCGCACCTGTTCAGCCATTTGCCCGGCAACTTCCGAACTGACCGCGCCAAAATTAGCGATAATCTCGCGCTTCACGCCGAGTAATTTGATCTTGGTAGAGTTGCTATAGGCGATTATGCCACTCTTAAAATATGCGGAACTGCCCGGAATGTCCGTCAACCGGCTGGCAATCAATCCGCCCGTGCAGGATTCAGCGACCGCCAATGTCAGGTGCTTTTCAAACAACAGCCTGGCAATGACTGATTCCAGATTATCGTCATCATACCCGTAAATATTCCGCCCCAATATTGCTGTAATATGTTTAATGTAATCATCAAGCTGGGCGATTTCGTCATGGTCGCTTATTGTCAATGCGACATCGATATGCGTTGTTTGCGGTAAAAAAGCAACTTCGATACTGGGGTGTTGTTTGATCCAGTCTTTTAAAAGCGTATAAATCTGCGATTCCGGCAAACCGGTCACGTGAATGATTTTTTTCAAAATATTCTGCTTGCCAATTGAGTCGAACTCCGGCAGGATGACTTTTTCCATAATCGCCTGCATTTCAGCCGGAACGCCGGGCATCACGTAGTAAATCCGACCATCATGTTCGATTTTTAATCCAGGCGCCGAACCAACCGGATTATTCAAAATCTGCGCATTTTGCGGAATATAGGCTTGTTTAAGATTCACTTCCGGCATTTCCAAACCACGTAGCGTGAATCGGGTAGCGATATTGTCAGCTATTTCTTTTTTGAAAATCAATTTAGTTCTAAAAAACTCAGCCAGAGCCGGAACTGTGAGATCATCATGGGTCGGTCCCAATCCACCGGTAATTAACACTATTTTGATATGCTGATTTAGATTTTCAAGCACGTCAATTATCTGTTTGGAGTCATCTCCAACGGTTATAATCAGCCTGACCCGAATCCCGTATCTATTCAGTATATCAGCAATATATGATGAATTGGAATTAAGAACGTGACCGGATATTAACTCATTACCAATTGAGATGATTGCCGCATCGGTCACAGAATCAGCATCCCCAGATTAATAATAATCGCAGTGAAAATTCCCGCCAGAATATCGTCCGCCATGATTCCAAAACCACCGCCGATCATCTCCAATTTTCTCAACGGTTTAAATTTGGTTATATCAAAAAATCTAAATACCGCGAATGTTATAATAATCATTACCAGATCTTCGGGAAATTTTAAACGAGGAATGATCGTCATGGTTAACCAGATTCCTACCACCTCATCGATGACGATGTATGGCGGATCGATTTCGCCGATTCTCTTTTCGATATACTCGGATGCGAAAATACCGGTAAAAAAAGTGACTGCAACCAGAATTACATTAAACCAGAAAGAGTGCCAAGGTATCAGAAACCATACCAGCAAACCGGCCGCAGTTCCCCACGTTCCCGGCGCCAGCGGAAGGTAACCAACGAAACCAAAAGTCGCAATTACCCTGTATATCAGTCTCTTAGCATCCATCTTCTAATAGCTTGTCGGATGGAATTAAGATTTATTACAATATATTCTATGCCGGTCCAAACGGTAATAATCGTCGTAATCAGCATCAGACCGTAAATAATCTTGTAATCTTCCATTATTTTGAGATAGTCGGAAATTCCCAGAAATATTTTCCAGCGCTGGGTTATCAAATAGACCAGGATAAAACAAATCACTCCAACCTGAATTCCGGTTTTGACTTTGGCAGATTTGCGCGTCACCATCGTCTGGTTTTGGGAATTCATTAATATTCTAATGCCAGTGACGATGAAATCCCGTAAGATAACCAGAATCACCATCCAGAGCGGTATCAAATCCAAAACCACGAAGGATATAAATGCGGCTGACATCAGGATTTTATCGGCCAGCGGATCGAGGAATTTTCCCATTTTGGTAACCGATGAATATTTCCGGGCTATATAGCCGTCATAAACATCGGTAACCGACGCTACTACAAATATCAGTAATGCTAATATTTCAAAAAACCGGTAACGATTGAACAGGAAATAGAGAAATAAAGGCGTCAATAATATTCTGAACAGGGTCAGCAGGTTTGGATAATTAAATAATTTCTGCATATCAGAGATTGGTCCTACCTTCGAGCGCGTGGGTCAGGGTAATTTCATCAGCATACTCGAGATCGATTCCGGCTGGAAGTCCCTGGGCTATTCGTGACACTTTTACATTCTTGCTTTTCAGTAGTTTAGATAGATAGAGTGCGGTAGTTTCGCCGTCACGCGTCAGATTGATCGCCAGAATCACTTCACGAACATTGTCCAGTCGGTAAAGCAATCCCTGAATATTCAGTTCGTCCGGACCGATGCCATTCAACGGTGACAATACTCCGCCCAATACATGATACAAACCCCGATAGTAGCCGGTTTTTTCTATAGAAAGCACATCCATCGCTTCCTGTACAACGCAGATGATGGAATGATCACGTTTTTCGTCGGTACAAATTTTACAGGGATCGGTTTCTGATATGTTATAACAGCGCGAACATTTAAAGATTCGGTCTTTGACATCTATAATGGCTTTTGCCAGAGCTACAGCTTCCTCTCTGTCGGCTTTCAACAGGTAAAATGCCAGACGCTGGGCAGATTTGCGCCCTACGCCCGGAAACTTGGCAAAACGTTCAATCAGGTTTTGAAGGCTATCGGGAAGGGTGCTCATAGTCCGGGTATTTTTAATCCTCCCGGAAGATTGGATAGCATTCCACCGGTGAGACCGGCCATTTTTTCCTGCGATAATTCCTGGGAACGAGTTAAAGCCTGGTTGACAGCCGCGACGATCATGTCCTCGACCATTTCCACATCATCTTTTAAAATTTCAGGATCGATTTTGACAGATTGTATCTCCTGTTTACCATTGGCGATGACTTTCACCATTCCGCCGCCGGCGCTACCCTCTACGGTCAAACCGGCCAGTTCCTCCTGAACACGAGCCATCTGTTCCTGAACTTTATTGAACTGTTTCATCAGATTATTTATTCCGCCTTTTGGTATCAATTTATACTCCTTATGTAATTATTATTTCACCATCGAAAAGGTCAACAGCAGTGGCGGTCATTTCATCGATAGCCTTTTTCTCCGGTACAGTCGGCTGGTCTGGAAGTTCGAGGCGCACACAGCGGATCTTAATCGGTTTCCTGAAAAAATCCATTAATACTTTTTCGATTACATGAAAACGACTGGTGAAAAGTTTCCGGGAAGACTCTTGTTCTTCGGTTAAACCAATATCGAGGATATTGCCGTTCAATTTAACCGGTGAGGTAAATCGCAGAAAATTTCCCAGCGTCTGATTGTTTTCTTCTATTTTTAATACTATAGTTTCCCATTGCTCCCGAATTTTTTCCAACGAAAGCGGTTCGGTTGTCGTCTGTTCCGACGGAGTGGCTGGTTTATCAGGAGAAGTTGAATATTGCGGGCTGGCTTTTTCTTCAACCTTATATTTTAATAGTTTAGAATCAGGCGCCGACGCTACCGGCTTGGCAGAAAATAAATCAACCGGCTTGGTCGATTTTGGTGTAGAATAGCCCAAAGAAGGACGATTTTCCAAACTATGCAAAATATCCTGAATCGTGACTGTTTTTTCCATTGTTCCCAGACAAAGGAGCGTAAATTCGAGATGGGTGCGTTGATTTAAAGTCGTTTTGAGACCAATTTGAGCCTCGCCGACCAGTTTTATCAATCGCATCAGGTCATTGATTGACCACTTGGATGCCTCTTCCGTATAACGAGTTTTATGTGATTCCGGTAAATCCAGTTCGTCTGGTGTTTTAGCGATTGCCGTGATCAATAAATTCCGGAAATGTTCCGACAATCCTATCAGGAATTCACCGATATTGAGACCATTATTGAAAACTTCTTCCGCCGCTTTCATTAAAGAATTCAGGTCGTGATTAAAAACCAAATTGCCGATGTTGAAATAATATTCATAATCGGTCAATCCTAATAATCTTTGGATGACGCTCAACGTCACCGATCCGCTCGAGAATGAAATAACCTGTTCGAGCAGGCTTTCGGCATCGCGCAAGGCTCCGTCGGATTTCTTGGCGAGTAAGGCTAAAATATCATCAGAGATGGATATATTTTCGGAGATGACTATTTTTTTAAGCTGATTGACAATCTCCTTAATTTGAATTCGATGAAAATCATAGCGCTGACAGCGCGAAATTATCGTCGGCGGCACTTTCAGAGGTTCAGTAGTAGCAAAGATGAACACGACCTGCGGCGGCGGCTCCTCAAGGGTTTTCAAAAGAGCGTTGAATGCCTCGCGGGTGAGCATATGGACTTCATCAATGATGAAAATGCGGTATTTCGAATTTGAGGGTGGATATTTGACGTTTTCGCGTAATTCACGAACCTGATCGATGCCCCGGTTGGAGGCGCCGTCAATTTCGATAACGTCCATACTGCGACTGCTGGTAATTTCGACGCAATTCTGACAGACATTGCACGGATTGAGCTGTTGCGGATCAAGACAATTGAGGGTTTTGGCTAAAATCCGGGCAGTCGAAGTCTTTCCAATACCACGCGAACCGGTAAAGAGATAAGCATGCGCGATCCGCCCATTTTTCAGAGCATTTTGTAATGTTGTACAGATATGCTCCTGCCCGATGATTTCATCAAAATTTTGCGGGCGATATTTTCGAGAGATGACTTGATAATTCATAATTTAAATGGCTATGCACCAGGCATTGAATCCGTCTAAGGATATTTGGTTAAGATCATCGGCTAACTTTCAGCAATTCTGCGGCACATAGAAAGGTTTATCGACCGCTGCTTCTTTCCAGACCTGACGGGGTTTGATAATTTTCCATTGCGCAGAACAGAAAGCGTCAACGCTTTTGATAAAACCTCTTATCCCCGACCAAACCCTCTGCCTGGCATCCATCCTGCTGGAGCGGTTTGCAGGTTACAGGGCACCGCTAGCTCCCCATGTAGCATAGCCAATTGTTTCGTTTGAATCAAATAACAGTGGAGCTGATGGGGATCGAACCCACGGCCTCAGAGATGCGAACCCTGCGCTCTCCCAGCTGAGCTACAGCCCCGTGTTTATTCGGAATAATTTTCGTGACCTGGCGTCAATTACTGTCACGATAAATTTCATTTCCACTTTCAAAAATCAAGCGCTGGGAAATTACTAAAAACCAGCCAATCTTTCAAAAGATTATTATGCGGCTATTTTTTACGGTGGAAAAGCCCTTTTTTGCCTTCTTTTTTCTCTTCTTTAGGCGTATCAGGTTTTGATTCCGGCTTTTCTTGCCGATGTTCGCGCTCCTCCAACCGTTTTTCCCAATCACTAATTTCAGCTTCAACTGGTTCGGCTGTGATTTCCGGCTCTTCGGCAGGTTCAGGAGTTTTTGCTTTCTCTCGTTTTTCTTCCAGATTTTCCAGTTTTTCCAGAATCGAAATAACCTCAGTATGAAATTCCAGAATAGTCTTTTCCAGACGATGGATAAGTTCTTTAGTTAACCGATCACTATAGCTCTGACCGATTCCCTGCATAATGTCGTCCAATTTGCTCCGGATGTATCCGTAGCGCTCATCGCTTTCGCCGAAATTGACTTTGACTTCGACCGGCGGCGCGGGTTCGGGTTCAGGTTCCAGCTTCCCTCTGCGGGCTGATAAGTTTCTGTTTAAGGTACGATTGTATGCCATATTTTATCCTTCATTTTTCTGACATTATAACACGTTCTTTGGAAAGTGTCAAGTCTTTTTATCCGACTGGTGCGAAATTCTATCACATTAGCCGCCATTACCCGGTCATTCACGACCGGTGAAATATAGTATCCTATGATGCAACCGATAGATGCGGCTGAAAATTGAGCCCATATTTTATTCTGCGACGATAGATTGACATAATCGGCAGTCAGACCGGCTCCGTAATAAGAGGCTACGGCTACGGTTCCAATACAGAACCACTTTACCCAATTCTTCTGTTCGTACTTGTCCCAGTATTTTATTTTTAATAGATGATCTTTATTGATCGGAACTACCTGACGATTGATCCAAAATAGTACGCTATCCCCTTTCATACGATAGTAAACGGCATCCAGAGTTCGTTTATCCTTAAGTTTCAGGCGGCAGTACGCATTTTCAGGTATATCAGCCAGAAACATATCCGTGTACAAGGGCTGAAAGCGTTTATGAATCGATTCGCGTATCTTATCATCTAGCGCTTCGCGAATGGCAATCCCGGAGGCCAGAACGTACACCTGAAAGGGGGTATAATATTGTAATTTCTCAGAAGTTCCGCTGTTATTCCAGAGTCGGATTCTGGCAACAATGGAGTCCGGCGTAACCTGATAAAACTGCGCGTCGGAAAAGTTATAGAATTCCGGAAACAGCCCGTAATGAATCTTTTCGTCCAGATCGATTGTTGCGCCAACATTCGGATGAATGACGATCACTTCCTGGCAAATACTATCATTTAGATTGAAGATAAAGAATATTGTGCAGATAGCGATAATCCATCTAATCTTCCGAAGTGAAAGACCCCGCATCCTGCGGGGTCCTTCCAGCCTTGTCAATTCTCTTCTCACTTGCGATAAAAACTCAGAAACTGAATCCGGTTTCGATGGTCGTCAGACTGATGGCTTCCTTTTTCGGATCAATTGTGCCGTTGCCATCAAAATCACGATAGGTTCGCTGGAACTTATAATAAATGACCGCACCGCCACCCAGTTCAAAACCGATCTTATAGCCCAGGATCGTGTTCTCGGATGGTTTCTTAAACTCGAACGGATTCTCATCGTTGTTGCGCTGATAGAATGCTACGGCATCTGCCAATTTCGGAATTTTTCCCTTCGGCAGAGAAGCTGTCGCCATAAAGCTTCTGGTCTCACTGGTTTGCGCGAACATATGTTGGTAATAACTGCCAAGTATGATATAATTCAGGACATTCACATTAAAAGCGCCATACACGCCCTGCATCTGTTCTTGCATCAGCGCCATCTGTTGCTTGGTGTAGATCTCATTATCGCGGATCTGGACTCTCTCATAATCGTAGGCTTTATCAAAGTAATTAAACAAGAAATTCTTCCCGGCATAGCGGTATTCAACCGTCAGGTTGGCGATTTTAAATAGTCCGATTTTTACACCGGGAATCGCGAAACCGAATCCGGGTGTGAAGGCTTCGCGAGTGTAAGTGCCGTTACTAAAAACCAGAGCCGAATCTTCCACCGGAATAAAAGTCGCGGCTTGCCCATAAACCAGCAGGCTTAGGAATTTCTTATTTAAAATGGGTATTCCGGCATCGACCGAAATGGCGCCATGCAGAAGTCGGTCATAATCGGAGAGCCTGGTAATTCCGTTCTGAACGATCGTTTCGTTCGGGATATTGAATCCACTGTTCCTCAGGAAATCGCGTTGAGTCAGCGAGAAGTTCGTTTTCAAAGTGTCGAGAACTTTATTATCGTCGGCATCGGGATATAAATCCAGCGCGTCGGCGACATCATCTTCATCTGCATCCGGCAAGCCCTTGTAAGGATAAACATCAGCCACAACAGTCGTTCCTAATACAAGTGGTAAACTACTGATTGGTTTATAGGTGAATCTGCCAGCCATTAAGCCCGGTCCGGTAATTTCTTTAACGTTAGCCATGAAGGCTTCCCAACCCATTTTGTCGCCTTGCATGCCGGTATGAACACCGACTTTCCGCACCTGGGGATACTCGGTCGTATTGGAATAGCCGTTCAAAAGAATCCCGTACCCCATACTGACATCATCCAGCGCTCCGGCTTTGGCAAAGAACGGATCGCCCTGCTGACCCCAGCGCACATAGTAGATTTTGTCCAGATAATCGGAAAATTCGTCCCATTCATTTTCACGAATATTACCGTCTTCATCCATATAAAAGGCAATGTCGAGCCTGATGCCTAACTTGCCTAATCTGAATTCCGGACGCAGAGCGATCTGATTGTAAATTTTACCATCGATCGTGACCGAACCAAGACCTAATCCCATTCCAAAAGGACGGGCTTTTTTGGCACCTTCGCCTTTAGGCGCGCCTTCTTCTTCAAGCGGCTCTTCTGGTTCACCCATTTTACCGGTTGCTCCCACATCCGGCATTCCAAAATCTTCTTCCGTTTCCATATCGGAAGGTTCAGATGGCTCTTCTTTTTCCGGTTCAGGAGTTGGCTCTTCGGTATCGGGTGGAATTTCATCCGGATCAACTGGCATATTGAACAAATCGCCGTTGACGGTGGAAGCTACCATCTGCCCGGCTCCCAGGCTGACCTCGGTCCCGGTTATCAGATTCAGAATGCTGACCTGACCTTCGACACCGTAAAATTTATCACCAAAATCCGGAATGGTGATTATCCAGAATTTCGTGCCTTTGACGGACGCGACTGAAGTCGGAGTTTCAATCCGGTAAGAAGTCTTTACACCGGGTGTGATTTCAGCCAGAATTTTACCTTGTGAAATTTTCGCGGTGCGGAGGTTCTGTTCATCTCTAATTTCAATTTCGGAGTCTTTCCGAATTTTCAACTGCGTCTTGTCTGACATGAAAATTAAGGCTACGAAGCCATCGGCTCCGGTTTTAATGGCGTCACCGGTGTTGATTCCCATGCTGACTTCAATCGGATCTGTAAAATCGCTGGCACCTTGCGGGCGCAGACTGGCGTCGCCGCTCACTTTTAATACCGTTGCCGATTGATTTTGGGCTATAGCCAGATTACAACCCAACAACAACGTTAAGACAAAAATAATTTTCTTTTTCATCCTAATCCTCTTTTTAAATACCTTTCGTAATTTTTTTATTAATAATTCCAAGAATGATTTTAGAGTCCTGGAGCTCGATCATAGCGAAGTCAATTTTGGCTGGATTGCTCTCGCCCCCATCCTTCACGAGTCTAACTCCAAATGATTTTATCAATCCGTAGTCAACCTGCTGAATCAATTCGCGGAAAGATTTATTCATATTAGGGCTGATGAAATCCGCAATATTTTTCCCGATAATATCCTGTCGTGATTGGTGTACCCAATTTATAAATCCCCGGGATATTCCAATTATCGTGCCGTCTTTAAGGAATACGATCAAATTATCGGTGGCTGTATCGATCTCTTTATATAAACGGTCGCGACTGTCGCGGATTTCCTTATACATATTGATCAATTTTTCATTAAAGACCTGCAGACCGTTATATTTTTCACTAAGGGTTTTTATTTCTTCAATTTGAGTGTCAGTGATCGCTTTAATAATCTGACTGGAATACTGCTCGATAAAATTTTTAGTATTATAACCCAGTCCTTCAATGGCTTCAATCAATAATGTATTATCGGATTTCTCGATTGGAGCAAATATAAAACCACTAGCTAAATGGTCCTGATTCTGCTTTTTACACCAATTTTCAAGTTCATTGTGAACTTTACCAATATTGAAACCGGATGCGGCAATCGCAATAAATTCGGATTCAACAGGAAACTGACCGATGATTTTTAGCTTTTGCGATGAGTTTTCAGCCAACAAATGATAATTAAAAGTTTTGCTCAAAATGGCCGCAAAATCATTTTTCAATAATTGGTCAATTTGAAAATCAGAATCGGTATATGCCAAAAATGACTTAGGAGCGATAACTATCTCACAGTTTTTAACCAGATACGCTATCACCGGATTGATGCAAGTCAGATCCATCCCCTGATGTATAAGTATCTTTTTCCCGACAAGGTCACAGAGATGTTTGACATCCGATTCTTCCGGAATAGCTAATACCCCATTGTGAAGGGATGTTTTAATTTTAAAAAGCGGTATGAATTTATGAGATGTTTCCAGGTATATCGACTCATATAAAGTGACAAATGTGATCCCGTTTTTTACCCCAGACAACAGTTCCTGTACCGTTTGACCATCTTTGAAATGTTCAAATTCGATTTTCACGTTAAGAAGATCCTTGAACAGATCACGAATTCCGTCAAACAGAGTGGCGGTTCTGTCAGTAAATTTTTGGTCAGGTAAAAACCATTTTGCAGTTACCACCAGTCTATCCTTTATTTTCTTTGCAAGCTATTGGAGATACTCTTTTCAAGCACGTCTAAATCGATTGGTTTGCAGATATAATCGTCCGCTCCCAAATTTAAAGTGTCATCCACCATCCGTTTGTCTTTCACGCCAGTCAGGATAATTACCGGCAAATCCGGGTAAAGTTTACGAACGTTTTCGAGCACTTCGAGACCACTCATTCCCGGCATCAGAAGATCCAGCAAAATCAGATCGGTTCCCTTTTCTTTTATAGAATGTAGAGCTTCGTCTCCCGAACTGGCTTTAAGAGCCGAATAACCTTTGTATTTCAAAAACTCTTCCAGAAAATCGCATACGTTCTTTTCATCATCCACAATTAATATTCTGTATTTATTCATTTTTCACCTGTACAGTAATATTTAATTAAAAGTCGAACTTTATCTCCGCTTTTTCGAGATTCAGATTGTATCTTAATCATAACAACTTTCGTTTTAATTGAATTTAATATATTTAAGAAATACATGATTTTCAAATAAAACTTATTTTAGAGTTTTAAGATAGTCAAGGATTTCGGCTTCGGAAAGGAATAAAACATCGATACGGTCAATGCGCTTTAACTGTTCTATACTCATTTCCAGACTGTATTCGATTTCCGCTTCCGTGTTTTTTAAATTGATCTGGAGATCCAGAGTACTGGTGGTTAGGTTGATCAATGGTTGATATTTGGCGACGAATTCAACATTCGGAATGGTCGCGATATTCTTGCTAAAAGCCCTGGGAACGTCAATCAGCGTGCCGGCGATACTGCCGTTATCAGTGATAAAAGAAATTACCGGATTAAATCTCAATTCGCCTCGCGCAATCGCCTTCGATAAATCATCCTGAAATAAGAAACGTTCAGTGCTGTAAATATACTCGAGGCACCCTTCATTTTCATCCCGAAATTTGAAAGGAAAGGTTTCCAACATATCCCGCACCAATTCCCGGTTCGGCACAAAGCGAACAACAAAAGTGACCTTGATTTTTTCCTCATTCAACGCTTGACGATGGAAAAGCGGCTCACTGATCTCGAGTTTATAAGGATTGCGGGCGACTCGGTAAACAATATCCTGAAAGCTTTCACTCCGCCTGATCGATTCACCAAATCGGCGGTTAATATCATCAGCAGGCACACCTACAATCTGCGATGCCGGTTGTGACGCTTTTGCCTGACTGACTGGCGGCTGAAAAACATTCGACAGCCGGTCAATAGCATCGGCGATTTTTTTAGTGGCGGCGATCGTTTCCTGGAATGGCTTCAGTTCAGTTTCGGTCATAACAGTCCCGGATTGAGCACCCGACGTCTGCGGCGCTTGTAAGCCGACTAATTGGGCGGCACCGATTCTGACCGATTCAATCACCTCCGCCAGGTCGCTGGTTTTTTCGCTTATTTTTTTCTTTTCGATCGTTTCCCAGGTATTGACGTCGGTCAATTGCAGATTAATCTCGAATTGCCCTTCAACCCGCTGATAATTTCCGGTCAGCAGGTAATTTTTATTCTTCTTCATTTCTGGCTGAGATTTTATCTGTTCGGTAAGAGTATTCAATTCACTTGCGCGCCGCACCTTAATGCCAGGTTGATTTTGAAAATAATCCAGCAGATAATCAACAAAACTTCCTTTCAGCCAATCGATTTCCGGATCAGCCTTAAAATTATCAAAGGAAAGTATATAAAGATTGACGGTACTTTCAGGTGAAGTCTGGGCGCCAGTCAATCCGACGAGAAAAATCAGCATGAATATGATTGGAATGTTTTTCATTCTTATTCCCTCAGGTAGTAAAATGTTCAATAGCTTTTTGAATCCGGCGCAGTACGTTTTTCTTCCCTAAAATTTCCATCACCTGGAAAATCCCGGGACTTATTCCGAAACCGGTCAACGCCAGACGCAGAGGATGGATCAGTTCGGCGGCTTTCAGTCCGGTGCGTTCAGCATATTGCCGCAATCTCTCTTCGAGCACATTCGCCGTAAAATCGTTGATTGTCGCCAATTCCCGGCTGAATTCGGCTAAACGTTGCTCAGTCATCGGATTTTTCCAGTATTTAGCGACGGCTTTTTCATCGTAATTTTTCGGATCGCGGAAAAAATAACCGCCCCATTCAATAAATTGATTAAAGGTTCGGATACGGCCGCGTAAGATTTCGATTATAGCTTCAAGGTAGTCGGACTGCGAATCGATTTCATTTTCTGTAAGTAGCCGGCTGGCCACCAATTTCGGCACTAAAATCCGTTTGATTTTCTGAGCTGACATGCGGCTAAGGTGTTCTCCGCTGATCCATTCCAGTTTCTTGGTATCGAATACCGCCGCCTTGCGCGAAATCGCGGTCAAATTGAATTGCTCGATTATTTCACCGACTTCCAACACCTCCCGTTCGTCCTGTGGCGCCCAACCCAGTAGAGCAAGATAATTCAAGACCGCCTCAGCCGGATAACCCTGTTCGCGATATTCATCGACACCGGTTGCGCCGTGTCTTTTACTTAGTCGCTTGTTGTCGGTGCCAAGTAAAAGCGGCAGGTGCGCAAATTGCGGGATCGGTTGGTCAAAAGCCCTGAAAAGATTGATCTGTTTAGGAGTATTCGGGATATGATCTTCGCCGCGAATAATATGCGAAATTTTCATATCAATATCATCCACGACAACCGCCATCTGATACACCGGAATGCCATTCGAACGCTGAATGATAAAATCATCGAGTTCGTTATTATTGACGGCGATATGCCCGTAAACCAGATCATCCCATTCGATAACACCCGGCTCGAGTCTGATCCGCACGGTAAACGGATTACCCTGCGCCGCTAATTGTTCGGCTTGCTGGGATGACAGATTACGGCATTTACCGCTGTAGCGATAAGCTTTATTCTGTTTGATGGTGGCGTTTTTTTCGGCTTCCAGCTCCTGGCTGGTGCAGAAACAGCGATAGGCTTTGCCGGCATCGAGCAATTCGGCGACTCTTTCCCGATAAAGATTCATTCTTTGCGACTGGAACACCGGTTCTTCGTCCCAGTTCAAGCCCAGCCATAGCAATGAATCGCAAATCTGATCGACTAATTCGCGGCGTGAACGCTCAACATCGGTGTCCTCGATACGGAGTAGAAATTTACCACCGACCGAACGAGCGAATAGCCAATTGTAAATCGCGGTGCGCGCTCCGCCCAAATGCAATGAACCGGTCGGACTGGGCGCAAATCGAACGCGGATATTATCACTCATATTTCTTTTGATACCCGGAATATTCAGTCATACATCTCATAAATTCGACGTAAAGTTCACTAAAAAATTATATTTTATCAAGACTTTTGCTGATTATGGCGCTTTGAATGCATTTTAGCCTAATTTTAACGAAGTATAAAAATATTGATTTTCGACAATCGATTCAATAAACTAACCGCCAAGATGAACGTTAGTCTATCACACAAGAATCGCCTGAAAACGAAACTAACATTGATAATTATAATTTTGTCAACATATCTATCGGCATACGAATCATGGCTGTTAATCAATCCTGAGGCGCGCTATGCGGCGCTCGCCGGAGCGGCTACGGCTATCGTCAATGATGTTGCGGCGCTTTACTACAATCCAGCTGGCTTGGCTAATTGCAATGAACTTAGCGCCGTGGGCAACTACGGCACCTGGCTCGGTAATAGTGAAATCTACTATGCCGGCGCCGTCAGAAATCTCAAACAGCGCGGGAGCCTTGGCACCAGTCTATATTTGTACAATCTGGATGCAAGGCTGACCGGCGACGAATTTTCGCCGACTGATTTTTCATACAATTACATCTATGTTTGTGGCGGTTATGCCTATAACCTTACCGCCAGAATTGCGGTCGGCGTCTCGCTAAAAATCATTTATACCAATGCCCCAAATCCTTCAATTGAGGGCGCTCAATCGATCAATGGCAAAGGCTTTTCCAGCGATGTGGGCATCCAGATTAAAAACCTTCTGCCATTCCTCACAATTGGAAAAAATCACCAAAGCGGATTCTCCTTTGGCGCGGCGTTCTGTAATCTGGGACCCGCCATCAAATACCGCGATGATTTTTCCAGCTACAAATCCAAACTCGTCCGGCGATTACGTATCGGAAGCGCCTGGCATTTATTGGATTATGATTTTATAGGCGCTACAATCTCTTACGATTTTGTTAAGAATTATTACGAATCTGCGCTTGCAGATCAATCCGAAAGTAATTCGATAGGTTGTGCGATCAGACTCTTTAATCTCCTCTTCATTCACGGCGGTCAACATTATTCAGCCGATGAAGATTATCTGACCTGGGGTGTAGCATACGATTTAGATAAATTCCGCATCAGTTACTGTCGCTATCCAACGCAGAAAGGCAACTTCTTCGGCGTATCGTATGCATTTTAGTGCCAATTTGTAACTGACAGGAAAAGTTATTTTGCGGACTGCTTTTCCGGCAGATGGCGGAAAAAAATGAACAGACCGCCAGCCAGAATCAGGATATCTTCGATAACTCGCTTCCAGCTTACCAGCGAGCCGCTTTCAGATAACGTAAAACAACCGCATTCAATATTAAGTCCACGCGCTATCGCACTGATAATCAGCATGATAAAGCCGATACTTAAAACGCTCAGTAAAAATGCCGCCGTCTCCAACCAGATTCCCAGGATTAAGGTTATTCCGATCGCAACTTCCAGCCATGGCACAATAATCGCGACGATATTTACGAATTCGAACGGCAAAACACGATAGTTATAGATGACAACGGCAAATTTCTCCGGTTGAATAATCTTATCGATAGCGGCGTAAATGAACAAAAAACCGAGAGCCAGCCGTATGACAAATTCGATCCATTCCCAGAATTTAGAGTTCACGGTTTGCCTCCTTTCACAATCGGCAAGTCAGCCCTGACCCACTCTTTCCAGCCGCCGAAATAAAACCAGACTTCTTTGAAACCAATTTCACTTAAATGAACGGCCATATCGATACTCGTCTGACAATCGTCACCGTCACAATAGGTAATGATCCGGGCGTTGCGATCCAGGTCGCCGATCAGATCGGGATCATTTTGAAATTCTCCAAATGGAATCGATACCGCGCCGGCTATATGACCATCCAAATAGGCTTTATAATCGCGAGTATCGATGAAGACCGCGCCGCCTTCGGAAAAAAATCGTCGGGCTTTTTCAGTGTCAATTTCGGAGACCAATTGCACCTCGCGGTCAGTATCCTGACTCGTCGCAGTCCGCCGTTTCATAAAAAGCGGAATTTTCTGACTCTCGCCCTGCACTATTATAGTCTGGTATTTTGCCACCAGTGGAATGCCGCTCGGTGAAAGCCAGTTGAAAATCAAGCCCATCGCAAGTACTCCCAAACCAATCCAAAGACAGCGTAAAAGGATGATTTTAACAGTTTGTTTCATAGTAACATCTCATTTAATATTAATCAATTGTGTTAATTTCGGAGCAGTGATAAAACCGAGCCATATCGCTCCCGCGCTGTGGTTTATATCTGTTGCAACGAAGGAATATTGCGACAGATGCGCTAACTTTTTCCCGGATTTTCCCACCCGTTTTCTTCATATTATCGATTTTACATAACGGATTAATAATTATTATCCGAATATATTTGAATTTCAAAACAAAGAATATAAATTTTTACCAATAAAAACAACCTGAATTTTTATGCCTAAAAAAAATTCAATAGCAAATATCATCCGATTGGGTTCAATCTTATTTTTATGTCTATTGGGCGGAATGTCTTGCAGTCCGCGCCGTTTTTTGTTCAATAAAGTCTCCAACATTTTCGATAGCAGTATCGCAACTGTCTATCAGGAAGATGATCTGGAACTGGCCGAAAATTTTTTAGCCAGCAACCTGGAGACGATCGTAATTTTGGTTGCGCAGGATCCTGATAATTCACGATTAAACCTGATGGCGGCGCAGGCTTTCGGCGCCTACGCCATGGCTTTTGTCGAGGATAGTGATCCGCAACGCGCCGGTCAACTCTATCGGCGCGGTTTTATGTATGCTCTTAAGTCATTGAGGTCAGCAATAAGTTTTACGCCCAATATCAAGCCAGCTGAACTGGAGGCTCTCTTGCGCTCCGGTCAAAAGCGCGACGCGCCGGCACTTTTCTGGGTAGGTTACAACTGGGGAATGTACATTCTGCAAAACCTGGAACAGCCGCGCATCTTGGGCGATTTAGCCAAAGTTGAAGCTATTATGCGGCGAGTAGCTGAATTGGATGCCAGCTATAACTTCGGCGGCGTGGATTTGTTTTATGGCACTTTCTACTCCGCTCGCCCACCCTTGCTGGGCGGTAATCCGGAACTGGGACGAACCTACTTCCTTAAAAATATAGAACGCAATCCGGATTTCTTAATGACTAAATTGTACTACGCCCGTTATTACGCCGTGCAAATGCAGGATCGGGCATTGTTCGAAAGCCTGTTAACAGAAATCGAGACCTTCGACCTCGAGCGCGCACCTGAGATTCGATTTTTAAATGCGCTTGCCAAACAAAAAGCCGCTAACCTGCGTCAAAACCCTGAACTGTTTCTCGATCCTGATGAATCATCCGACATAATCGAAAGGTGAAATAATGCACTTAAATCATTTTAGTCGGTTTATAATTGTTTTATTGACTCTAGCGATAAACCTGTGGTCGCAAAAAATCCATACGATAAAAATCGCCACAGTCGCCCCGGACGGCTCAAGCTGGATTCGCCAATTCCGGCAATTCGAAAAGGAAATGAGCGAACTCACCAATGGTCAGATGAAATTCCGGATTTACGCCAGCGGCGTTCAGGGCGGCGAGAAAGACGTTCTGCGAAAAATGCAATTGGGACAACTTGACGTGGGTACTTTTACGGGTGTCGGTCTGGGCGAGATTGTACCCGAGGTCAGGATTTTCGACCTGCCGTTTTTGTTCCGCAACAGTGAAGAAGTCGATTATGTCGCTAACGCTCTTTTCGATGAATTTCAGGCTAAGTTTAACGCCAAGGGTTTTTTTCTTGCCGGCTGGGCTGAAGTCGGTTTCGTTTATCTCTTCACCAATTCACCGGTCACAAATTTATCCGATTTCAGAAATGTCAAGATGTGGCTCTGGAAAGGCGACCCGCTTGCCAAAGCAACCTTTGACGAAATGAAAATTTCGGCGATTCCGCTCGACATCACCGATGTGCATACTTCCCTGCAAACCGGTCTTATCGACGGAGTGTACATCTCACCTTACGCCGGTCTGGCTTTACAATGGCATACCAAAACCAAATACATGTTGAATTATCCTTTGACCAACTCTGTTGGGGCTATTCTGATTACCACTAAAAAATTGAACAGCATACCGGAAGATATGCAAAAAATATTTATCGAAAAGACCATGGAAAACACCCGTCAGATCGTGCTCGCCAGCCGTAAAGATAATATCGAATCAATTCAGGTCCTTCAGGATAACGGCGTGATCCTCACAAACTTAAAGAAAGATGCCGCGACTGATTTCATCAACGCCGGGATTCGCACCCGCGACCGATTAGCCGGCGACTTATATCCGCGTGAAATGCTTGACCGAGTCCTGACACTCCTGGATGAGTACCGTAGCAAGCATGCTGACTAAACTCCGTTTTATAATCGAAAAATGCGTTACGGCGCTGGCGGTCGTCTTAATGCTGTCGTTAGCTGTGATGGCTTTCGTTCAGGTTATACTCCGTAATTTTTTCGCGATCGGTGTGAATCTTATCGATGAACTGATGCGCAACGGCGTTCTCTGGATTGCGTTCATCGGTGCAATTCTGACAACCCTTCACACTAAACACATTGCGGTTGACATCCTGCCGCGCCTATTAAAAGGTCGGGCGCGCCGGATATTAAATTGGATTCTTAACGCAACCGCCGGGGTAATTTGCCTGACACTCAGCTGGTTCGCGATCCAATTCATCAGGTTGGAAATCAGTATGCAATCCGTAATCGGCGGAGTCGTTCCAGCCTGGATCGTCGAAATCATCCTGCCAGTCGGATTCTTTTTACTGGCTATGACATTTTTCCTGCGCTTACCTGAAAAACTGAAAACCAACGAAGAATAATGGGTTTACTGTTTTTAGCTCTGGTTGTAATTCTGATACTGTGCGGATTGCCATTGTTCGCGGCAATCGGAATAACCGGCATAATCCAGTTTGCACTTTCGGGAATTAATCCAACCGTTGTAATCGTTGAAATGTACCGGGTGGCTTCGGCGCCGACTCTGCTGGCAATTCCATTATTTACATTGGCAGGCTACGTTTTAGCCGAAAGCACTGCGCCGCGACGGCTCTTGAATTTGGCTGAGGCGTTGTTAGGCTGGATACCGGGAGGCGTCGCCATCGGAGCCTTGGCAACCTGTGCCCTGTTCACTTGCTTTACCGGTGCTTCGGGAATTACAATCGTCGCACTGGGCGGTCTGATCCTGCCGATTCTATTGAAAAACAATTATTCCGAAAAATTCGCAATGGGATTAATTACCAGTTCAGGTTCGTTGGGTTTGCTTTTTCCACCCAGTTTACCACTGATCCTTTACGGAGTTGTGGCTTCGGTTTCTATCGATCAATTGTTCAGAGCGGGACTAATCCCGGGAACGATATTGATACTTATTCTCTCCCTCTATGCTATTCGGAACGACGCTCTGAAAAAGGAAGAGCGCACTCGTTTTTCATGGATAAAATTAAAGCAGGCTTTGAAGGAAACGGTCTGGGAATTGCCAATCCCGATCGTTTTACTGGGTGGAATCTACGGCGGCATTATTACCGCAGTCGAGGCTTCTGCCGTAACCGCTTTTTATGTTCTAATAGCGGAATTCTTCCTTAATCGGGATTTGTCACTTAAACGAGACATGGTGCGCATCATGCGCGATAGCGTGCAGTTGGTGGGTGGTATTTTAATCATTCTAAGTTGTTCAATGGGAGCCACTGCCTATCTGATTGACGCCGAAATCCCTCAAAAAGCCTTACTGTGGACTCAGCAGATTTTTACGTCTAAAATCACTTTTTTATTAGTATTGAATATCTTCTTATTGATCACCGGTATGATGCTTGATATTTTTTCGGCAATCATTATCGTTGTACCGCTGATTACTCCGATTGCCGTCAGCTACGGGATCAATCCCGTCCATCTTGGGATTATCTTCCTTACCAATCTCGAAATCGGCTATCTCACGCCACCGATCGGGCTCAATCTTTTCATCGCCAGTTACCGTTTTAAAAAATCCATCACCGAGCTTTATCGGGTTTCTCTGCCGTTTCTATTTCTGATGCTGATCGCGTTGATACTGATTACTTACATTCCGGAATTGAGCTTATTCCTGGTCAATTTAATACATTAGAAGGAGCAATTGCATTGGCGTGGATCGCATACGTCGATATGCTAATACTTTGAATATCAATCAGATATAAAGTTCACTTTAATGAAATAAATCTCCGAGCGACTGGCTAGCCTTATAGGTGGTCCCCAGGTTCCAAATCCACTCGAAACTAAAAAATGAGTCTTCTCAATTAATTTATATCCGCGACTAATCTGAAATAATTTTGAAGTAATGTAATTTAAAGGCCATAATTGACCATGATGAGTGTGCCCCGATAATTGCAAATCGATCCCGTTCACTATGCTTTCTGACAGATTTACCGGTTGGTGATCCAGCAGAATCAGCGGTTGTTTTGAATTAACTTCGCTGATCAATTCATTCAGCGCTTGCCGGCTTTCACCGCCGCTAAAACGTTTGCCATCGCGATCATCACGCCCGAGAATCCAGATGCCATTTGACAATTGAATCGATGAATCTCGCAGGACTGTAATGCCGTGATTTTCAAGATATTGAACCGCATTATCTACACCACCGATAAATTCATGATTGCCGGTTACAGTGAACTTTCCCAGCGGCGCCCGGAGCTCTTCCAGACACTGACCGAGGTTACGCCTAATCACCGGCAATAAATCTTCATCCAACAGATCGCCTCCGAACAGGATCAGGTCAGGCTGTTTAACTTCGATTATTTCTACCAATTGCTTTAGTTGGCGTTGACCGACCAGCGAACCGAGATGGATGTCGCTCGCAAATGCGATCGTTATCGCTTTGGCATTTGCCTTTTTATGAATATCAATTTCTAAATTTTTAATCTGCGGGTGAGTCGCATTCCAGCGTCCGATTATCAGCACGATACTGACCACGATGATCGCCGCTATCCCCACTGCGATTTTTAATTGCTGAAGATTTTGGCGCAGACCAGCCGGAATCAACGGCACATAGTGATTTATCAAACGGAAAAGGTCTATCGCGATCACGATCAGCAGAAAATAAACCATCGCTCCCAACCAGTAGGCTCCCATCCATTCCAGAAAACGCACCATGATACCGTTGGAAAACCGTTCGACAATCCGCCCGAGGAAATATGCTGAAGCCAACCCAACGAAGATAATTGTGTATATCAGTCTGATAGTCGGATTCTGCCCGATGGCTTTAAGTCCATGCCAGTAGATGTAATAATTGATAAAAAAAAGGATTGTCAATACAATCGCAAAGAAAAT
>Ga0265293_10003459_pt1 | contig 29328 bp, 25 predicted proteins | sample Munlanlewell138R_FD_192505 | JGI IMG/M metagenome (GOLD analysis project Ga0265293, IMG submission 192505) | Leachate microbial communities from a municipal landfill in Southern Ontario, Canada - Leachate well 138R | ecosystem: Engineered > Solid waste > Landfill > Unclassified | place: Canada... | reverse complement strand
TATACCTTTAGGAGCTATCGGAATTTACAGTTACAGTGAAAAGTTACGGGTAGGACTGCAGCAGATTATGGCAGGCGCTCGCTGCTTCAACCTGCCGTCAATCAGCCGTAAAGAACTGATGTCGTTAACAAAAGAATGTGCCAAAGTAACCGGAATACCGTACCTGATGGATGTCTATCGTGAAGAAGCAATGGATATTTTAGAAGACCGTAACAACGGGCATGAAGAGCTTGAATCGCTGGGTTCCTTATCCAATTATGCCGGAACCTCAAAACGCTTTAGAACATACGAATAGATAAAATAGCATTTTATATTAATAAATAATGCGTTGATTAAGCATTACGACCTGCTGTCAAATCCTCTGCCCAACCATGCGGAACGTTTGACAGCAGGTTTTGTTTTGCATATAATATTCGGCACATGGTTACCATCTGCCGGAGGATTTTATGGGGTTTGAAACCCAGGATGTAGAACGCAAAGTATTAGCAATCCTTAATGCATTGAAAGATTCGCCTACTGCTGTGGGGTCTACCGTAATCGCCAAGCGTTTAAAAGATATGGGAATCGAACTCAGTGAAAGAGCCGTCAGATATCACTTGAGGTTAATGGATGAAAGAGGGCTCACCAGCCTTGCCGGCAGACGCGACGGCAGGATAATCACAGAGCTGGGACAATCGGAACTTAAAAAAGCCATGGTTACACATAAAGTAGGTTCCGCACTCACAAGAATTGAAACCCTCGCCTTCCGAACCGATTTCGACCTCGATAAATGTACCGGGCTTATTCCTGTCAATATTTCTGTCTTTCGCAAAGAAGACTTCAACAAAGCGCTTAAAATAATGAAACCGGTATTTCAATCGGTCTATTGCCTCAGTAAACTTGTTTCCGTTGCCAAAGAAGGAGAATCCATCGGGGATTATGTTGTTCCCGAAGGCAAAAAAGCCCTTGCTACCGTGTGCAGTATAGCTGTAAACGGTTCGCTGTTAAAAGCGGGCGTGCCGATAGATTCCAAATTCGGCGGTATTTTGCAGATCAGAAATCACACCCCGCTACGTTTTGTCGAGTTGATTCACTATGACGGCAGTTCACTCGACCCGTCAGAAATATTTATCCGGGCTAGAATGACTTCCGTTTCAAGAGTAACGTTAGACGGCAACGGAGAAATTCTGGCAAATTATAGGGAAATCCCGGCAATTTGCCGCCCGCTGGCGGAAGAAGTCTCGAATAAACTGGAAAAAGCCGGCTTGGGAGGCATTTTCCTTTTAGGAAATGTCAGCGAAACTGTTTGCGAGACCCCGATAGACTTAAACAGGGTGGGCGTAGTTTTAATCGGCGGATTAAACCCGGTTGCCGCAGCTGCCGAAGCCGGAATAACCAGCGAAAGCCACGCTATGAGCACACTGATAGATTATCAAACGCTTATCGATTTCTCACAATTAAAATGATTACAAAGTTAGCATAAATCCACTATAAATAAAATTTATCATACGTTTTTAGAAGGAGAGGGAAAAACATGTCAGGTATCAACCCGTTCGAAGTAGCCAAACAGCAGATAGACGCCTGTGCCAAAATTATAAATTTGCCACCCAACGTAACCACAATGCTCAAGACTCCTATGAGAGAGCTGCACGTATCGTTACCGGTAAAAATGGATGACGGTTCGGTGAAAGTGTTTCAGGGGTTCAGGGTTCAATATAATGATGCAAGAGGACCGGCAAAGGGAGGCATCAGATTTCATCCCGATGAAACTATAGATACCGTAAGAGCGCTTGCTTCATGGATGACCTGGAAGACTGCCCTTCTGGACCTACCGCTGGGCGGAGGCAAGGGCGGAGTCATCTGCAATCCCAAGGAATTATCAAAGTTGGAGCTTGAGCGCCTGAGCCGCGCCTATATACGCGCCATCTATCAATTCGTCGGCCCTGAAAGAGATGTGCCGGCGCCCGATGTATATACCACTCCGCAGATTATGGCATGGATGATGGATGAATATTCTGCTATTGCGGGAAAAACTCAGTTCGGAGTTATTACCGGCAAACCTTTGGCTTTAGGAGGCTCACCGGGACGCGGAGACGCCACCGCCAGAGGCGGAATGATAACCATCAGGGAAGCCGCTAATGCTTTCGGCATCGACCTTTCCAAAGCTACCGTTGCAATACAGGGCTACGGCAATGCCGGCTATCACGCCGCCAGATTATGCAAGGAACTTTTCGGTTCCAAGATTATTGCCGTCTGTGACAGCAAGGGCGGCGTTTGCTGCAAATGTGATGATGATTCCGGTATCGACCCCGGCACCGCTTATGAATATAAAAACACCACCAGTTCCGTCTGCAATTTGCCGGGAATGCTTCAGATTTCAGGAGATGAACTGCTGGAACTCGATGTGGATATTCTGATTCCGGCTGCTGTGGAAAACTGCATTACCGATAAAAACGCCGGTAAAATCAAGGCTAAAATCGTTGCCGAGCTTTCCAACGGCCCCACCACCCCTGAAGCGGACGATATTCTATACAAAAACGGTGTTCATATTATCCCCGACTTCCTCTGCAATGCCGGCGGGGTGACGGTATCATACTTCGAAATGGTACAGAATTTCTATATGCATACCTGGACCGAGGAGGAAGTACGCGAAAAGCTGGACAATAAAATGACTGCTGCCTATCACTCGGTACTGGAAACCAGCAAGGAATATAAAATCAATATGCGCCAGGCAGCTTATGTCAGGGCAGTTGAACGTGTTGTGGAAGCAATGAAGCTGCGAGGATGGATATAAGTCAGTACCGATTAATTTTCTATTATCTTGAGATTTTTTGACTATCCATCCCGTAGCCGCGGGGTGGATAGTTTTTTATTTCTAAAATATTTTTTGTATTAGTATCAATTTATAGGATATAATTTCATAATCGTTTATACCGGCAGGCATATTAAATATTCATATAGGAGCTTTAATGGCTACCACAGTAATTAATGTTTTAAATCAATATTCCCGCGACAGGAGAAATCTTATTCCGATACTGCAGAAAGTACAGGAAAAAGAAAAATATCTTTCCTCCGAATCCATTTCTGAAATCAGCATATATCTTGGAATATCTGAAAACGATGTTTACAGCGTTGCCAGTTTCTATTCACAATTCCGCTTCATAAAACCCGGAGAGCACACTGTTAAGGTTTGTCTTGGTACCGCCTGTCACGTGCGCGGCGGAGCAAGAGTGCTGGAAACGGTTGAGCGCGAGTTAAAAATAAAACCCGGGCAGACTACCGCGGACGGCAAATATTCACTGGAAACCGTGGCATGCATCGGAGCTTGCGCGCTTGCCCCCACAATGGTTTTAGATAATGAAGTTCAACGCAGTATGACCCCTCAAAAAGTGGTCGATTTATTGAAATCGAAGAATAAGGCGGAAAATGATGCCAAGTAACAGTGAATACACTATATATATATGCGAAGGTACAGGCTGTGTATCGGGGAAGTCGCACGAAATACGATTAGCCTTGGAACAGAAAATTGCGGAACAGGGTTTATCCAATGTCAAAATAGATTTTACCGGTTGCCACGGCTTCTGCGAACAGGGGCCGATTGCCATAATCGAACCCGACGATATTTTCTATACCAGACTGACGGTTGAAGATGTTGATGAAATCGTACAATCTCACTTTATAGAAGGAAAGCCGGTTGAGAGGCTGTTCTTTAAAGACCCCGTCAGCGGAAAGGCAATTCCTCTGTATAAAGATATCAACTTCTACCGCAAACAACAGCGCATCATACTGCGTAACTGCGGACATATAAATCCGGAGAAAATAGAAGACTATATAGAACGGGAAGGCTATAATGCCTTAAAAACAGTGCTGGGTAAAATGACACCCTCACAGGTTATCGAAGAAATAAAAAAATCCGGACTGCGGGGCAGAGGCGGCGCCGGTTTTCCCACCGGGATGAAATGGGAGTTCTGTCAGAAAGAGCAGAGCGACATTAAATATATGATTTGTAATGCCGACGAGGGCGACCCCGGCGCATTTATGGACAGAAGCATTATGGAAGCCGACCCGCATACGGTTATCGAGGGAATGACCATTGCGGCTTATGCTATCGGGGCAAATGAAGGATATATCTACATCCGCGCCGAATATCCCTTAGCGGTTAAAAGGCTTAGAATCGCCTTACAACAGGCTGAGGATATGGGATTTCTCGGTGATAATGTTCTCGGTTCTGATTTCAGTTTTATAATTCATGTAAACGAGGGCGCCGGCGCTTTTGTGTGCGGCGAAGAAACCGCGCTTATGGCATCCATTGAGGGGAAACGCGGCATGCCCCGCCCCCGCCCGCCCTTCCCGGCTCAATCCGGCCTGTGGGGCAAACCGACCACAATAAACAATGTCAAAACACTGGCAACAGTGCCGGTTATTATCAATAAAGGCTCGGAATGGTATGCAAAAATAGGAACCGAGAAAAGCAAGGGCACTGCCGTTTTTGCCCTGACCGGAAAAATAGCAAACAGCGGGTTAGTTGAAGTACCGATGGGTATGACGCTGCGCGAAATAATTTATGATATCGGTGGAGGACTCATAGGCGGCAGGGATTTCAAAGCAGTCCAGAACGGCGGGCCTTCCGGTGGCTGTTTACCGGCAAGTGCCCTGGACTTACCTGTCGATTATGAAAGGCTGGCAGCTGCCGGCGCCATTATGGGTTCCGGCGGAATGATAGTGGTTGATTCTCAAACATGCATGGTTGACCTCGCTAAATATTTTCTATCTTTTACTCAGGAGGAATCCTGCGGCAAGTGTGTTATGTGCCGTGAAGGAACCCTTCAGATGTTAAAGATACTGGAAGATATTACCGAGGGGAAAGGCAAAGAGGATGACATTGACCTGCTTTTGGAACTGTCGAAAGCCATTCAAGCCGGTTCACTGTGCGCCCTGGGAGGTACAGCCCCTAATCCGGTGCTGACTACAATAAGATACTTCAGAGATGAATATGAAGCGCATATCAGGGAAAAGCGATGCCCCGCGCTGGTCTGTAAAAATCTGATAACTTTCTATATTCTGCCCGACAAATGTCAGGGATGCGGAATATGTAAGAGAGGCTGCCCGGTCGATGCCATTTCCGGCGACAAGCGTATGATACACATCATAGACCAGAATAAATGTATCAAATGCGGTAATTGCCTGGATGTCTGCCCCGAGCGTTTCAGCGCAGTGACAAAAGTCAGTGGAGAGAAGATAGAAGTACCCGAAGAACTGATTGCGGTCGGCAGCTGGCAAAATTCTGAATCAGAGGAAAAACTGTGAATACAATCACTTTAAATATAAACGGAAAAGATGTAAAAACCGAAGCTGGAAAGACCGTACTGGAAGCGGCGCTTGATAACGACATTTATATACCTACGCTCTGCTATCACCCGGACCTGAGCCCCTTCGGAGCTTGCAGATTATGCATTGTTCAGATCGAGGGCATAAGAGGGCTGCCGACTTCATGTACTACCACTGCTAAAGAAGGAATGGTCGTTAAAACTGACACTCCCGAAATCAGACAAGTGCGCAAGATAGCAATGGAACTGATTCTTGCCGCTCACCCCGATGACTGCCTGGTTTGTTCACAAAACCTCAGCTGTGAATTGCAGGCGGTAGCACAGTATATAGGCGTAGAACAAAAACGACTGAAAAACAGCATAAATGAAAAGCCGATAAACACCTCTAATCCTCTTTTCAATCATGATATGAGCAAATGTATCCTGTGCGGGCGCTGCGTCAGAGCCTGCTATGAACTTAGAGGTGTCGGTATTCTCTCCTTTATAAATAGAGGAAAAGAGACTTATGTCGGAACTGCTTTCGATAAATCTTTGGCAGAAGCCGATTGCCGCTTCTGCGGAGCATGTATAGAGGTCTGCCCGACCGGCGCTTTAACCGATAAAGACGGTTTTATCAGAAAAGGAAATAAGGATTCAGCCCTTGTTCCCTGCCGCAGTACATGCCCTGCCCATATCGATATACCACGCTACATCAGGTTTATTACCGAGCATAAATATGCCGAGGCGCACGCCGTTATCAGGGAAAAAGTGCCTTTCCCCAAATCGCTGGGTTATGCCTGCAACCACCCCTGTGAAGAGGTTTGCCGCCGCAAGGATATCAATGAAGCGGTTGCTATTAAGAACTTAAAGAGATTTGCCGCCGAAAGTGATGACACCAACTGGGGTGATAATATTAAAATAGCTCCACCGACCGGGAAAAAAGTTGCCGTAGTTGGTGCCGGACCGGCCGGTTTGACTGCCGCCTTCTACCTTTCCAAACTGGGGCACAAAGTAACCGTTTTCGAAGCCCTGCCGGTTTCCGGAGGTATGTTAAAAGTGGGAATCCCTGAATATAGATTGCCCAAAACGATTCTCGACGGAGAAATCAGGGAGATGATGAAGTCCGGTTTTAATATCAAGACGAATAAAAAAATTGAGTCAACAGATGAGCTGTTAAATGATGGCTATGACGCTGTTTATGTGGCTATAGGCGCTCATAAGGGCATTAAGATGGGTGTCGAGGGAGAAGACACCAAAGGCGTAATAGATGCCATTACGTTCTTAAGAGATATCAGCCTCGGCAAACCTGTCAAAACAGGTAATAGAGTAGCCGTTATCGGAGGGGGCAATGTTGCTACCGATGCCGCCCGTTCAGCAATAAGACTCGGAGCCGAACAGGTCGATATGATTTACCGCCGCACACGCAAAGAGATGCCGGCCAGCGATGAGGAAATCGAGGGATGTATTGATGAAGGCGTAAACATTATCTACCTTGCCGCACCGAATAGAGTACTTACGGAAGGGAAATTATTGAAACTTGAGTGTGTCCGTATGCAGCTTGGAGAGCCGGATGCTTCGGGCAGACAAAGGCCGGTCCCCATCGAGGGTAGTAATTTTACCGAAAGCTACGATACAATTATTTCAGCAATCGGACAAACTGCCGATGTGCCTGATACTTTCAACGTCGAATGCGCTAAAGGCAACAGACTTCCTGTCGGTAAAGATAAAGCTACCGTTAAGGGTGGGGTATTTGCGGGTGGGGATGCCGTTTCCGGTCCGGCGACGATAATAGAAGCCATTGCTTCCGGCAGAGCCGGTGCTACAGCTATAGATAAATACCTGGGCGGCAAAGGAATTATTGATGAACAGTTAGCCCCAACCGGCGAGCCTTGCGATTGTATCGGCTGTGAAAAGGGTTTTGCTTTCCAACCTCGCGAAGAACCGCCTTTTATCGATCTGGATGAAAGAATATCCAGCTTCGAGGTCGTGGAAAACAAATTCAGCGACGACGCAGCGGTTAAAGAATCGAATAGGTGCCTGCAATGCGATTTAAGACTTAAAATTTCTTCTGTCAAGTTCCCCCCGAAAAGAGAAACAACCAAGGGGTGATAGGGTTTAAATTGCCATTGCGAGTCCATTCCCGAAGGGACATCAAAGCAATCTCTACCGTTGAATATAACATGGCTGTCGTATTTATTAAGTTGAATCAAAGAGATTTCCGCGTCATCCCGATAAACAGGATTCCTCACAACGACAATATTATGTCATGCTGAATTCGTACATTAGCTAGGCTAATTATAAACGATGGAAGAATGAAACATTCGGAGTGAGAGGATAAAAGCCTTCCCGTGAGGAAGGTATCATACCGCTATAATCGTAACGACGGATGAGGGATATTATTACTAAAGCCGTTCGTTGTCTTTTCCCGGTGTAACGGGGGGAGGAGCCTGTCAAACCATTGCAGCGACAAATATTGAGAGTTTGATAACCGGATAAATTGCGCCCGTTTGCACGCTCGATAAACTCAGGGCAAACAGATTAAACTGTTGATTTAAGAAATCCAAATTACGATGAGGTTTTACAGGATACTAAAAATAAGTTTGACAGTCTTTGGGAAAATAGCCTTAAATTATCGCAAATCAATTGAAAATCTTATAGTAAAGTAGTTATATCTGATATCTGCATCATCGATAAATATTATTTTTACAGCTCATTATTTCGCTTTCTCCATCGCCAGAGCCAGTTTACTACTATCACAACAGCACAGCAAGCGTGCGCCGCCAGCCAAGCGATGCCAACACCGTTAAAACCTATCTGCGGAAGCAGTATAAGAGCCAGCACAATCGAAATGACGGCAATAAAAGCCGGCATGCCGACAATCATCTTCAAATCTTTTTGGACCCTCTTAATATTCAAATAGAGGATATTTACGGCAAGCGGCAATACCGCCAGTGTCATTATGCGAACCAGTTCCGTTGCGCTTGCGGAATACTGGGTACCGAAAAGCCACAACAGCTTGTCCGCCAGAAGCAGCACCGCCACAACTGCCGGCACCAGCAGCAGGAATATAATTTTAAGGCTGCGAAGGATATGCGTTTTAAGATTAGTCTCATCATATGAACCCTCTGCTAAAAGGGATGTTGTTACCGATTGCGGAATCATCACGATTACATTGCTGACCGCCCAGCCGATATAAAAATAGGCGTTGGCTTCAGCCCCCAGCAAATTCACTACCATCAATGGGAATATCAGAGCCGGAGTTCCCCATAAAAGCATAGAGATATAGTTGGCAAACGAATAGCCGAGCATATCGCCGAGGATTTTTTTCTTGATTGTTACAGCAAACCGGTATCCTCGCTGAGCTATTGGCAGCAAAACGAAGATGCTGATAATTACTGCCGCCGTCATCCCGATTCCCCAGGAGGCAAATATACTGAAAGATGTTAAGAAAGTTGCCAGAGCTATGGCTAAAATTACCTTCAATATGCCAAAAATCAATCCTGAAGCCACCACAAAACCGCTGCGGCGTGACGCGATGAAGCTGTGGTCTGAAAGGTTATTAAGCGACGAAACGGCGCAAAAGAAAACGAAAGCGAACAGATAGAGCGGGGTTTCACGTATAAAAAGCAGCGCCGGTGACCATAAATCAAGCCCGGCAATAAATATCAGAGCGGCGGCAACAGATGCCAGCAGCCCGACCGTAAATACGGTATTTATAATCGCTTTAGGGTCTTCGCTGTGTCTTTTAAGAAAGCGCACCAGCCCCAGCTCGAGACCCAATTTAGAAAAGGAGACCGCCAGCCCCATAGCGGAAATCAGCGCCGAAGCCAGCCCGACGGCTTCATCCGGGTAAAACCGCGCCGCCACCAGCCAGAAGACAAAACCGATAAGCGAGCTGAAAACGCTGGCTCCCATTAAAAAAAGCGCATTTGAATAAAGCGGCACTCGGATAACTTCCTTCATCCTGTCTTTGGACGTTACAGTTGCCCGCAACTCATTAAAAATCTTATACAGGCGCCGGTCTTTCAAACTCATATATAGGCTCTATAATCCTCGCTATTAATAGATGATTCCATAAAATGTTAATTTACGTTTATGGTCAGATTCACTTCCAGATACGGTTCTGTTCCCCCGTCTTTGAACAGTATAAAATAGACTTTCTGCCCGTCTCCGGTGATTTGGGGGGTGAATGAGGCGGGGGCTTCATACTTCTCTTCATTTTCAAGAGTAATATTATCGATTGTATCCAGTGTTATCGGTTCGATATCATCATTCGGGTCGTTATCTATTTGGATTTCGATTCTGTAATCGGCGGTCCGGTTCTCGTGATTTATGATGACCACTATCACACTTTCCGTGTCGCCGATTTGTATGTCGGAAGGATAATTATCAGTATTTCCCTGCGAGTTCAATATATACAATTCGCTATACTCGCTTCCGGTTTTGGGCACTGCCATCGTATAAACCAGCACACCGATTGTTCCGCAGGCTACCAGTACCAGTATTACAGAAAGTATCCTTTCCAATATACTCTGCCTGCCAAACCATTCAAAACTAATGGTAAATGAATTTTTTTCGGCATCGGTTAAACCACGTTGACGGATAATACCTATTATGGAAAAAAGCAATACAAAACCCGCCAGCGAATAAAGAGCGGAGTTTATATTGACCCCGAATGTATAGTTCATTATTAAACCCATAATAGGAATAATGGCCAGGCTGAGCCCGAGACTCAAAGCTAATCTTTCGACACCGCCAAGTCTTTCTTTTTCCGGGAATAATACTGAGATAAGCGCATAACCGGGGAATAACAATACAAAAGGCAACCCCAGAATAATGCGAAATACATTATCCGGGGCATACTGGATTATTAATACTAAAGCGATTGCTATAACAATTACACAAAGCAGTAATTGCGTATGCTTTATCCGCACAATGGATTACTCCTGTGATTACAATCTGTAATTGCTCAAGTATAGCACAGATAATTGTGTCTGTGGTACAGTTTTGGATTTGGTTTAGGGGATTGCTATTCCTTCTTCCCCCACAATATCGGCCAGATCAGCATATCCAGAACAGCCGTATGGAAAGTGAAGTATCCGCTTCCGGCAACCGCCAGCCAGTAAATCACGCTTGCGTTCCCCTCTTGAATGCTTAAAAGCGCCCAATAGAGAGCGGCAGAGAAAAACGCCACCAGGAAAAGCACCGTGCGCACCCATATCCAGGTTGATTTCTTGGGTTCATTCGCCATCTTATTGGTAAGCGGCATCCAGAAAGCCGAAAACCCCAGCATTCCGATAAATATTATGTAAAATATCCAGTAGCCAAATATATCGGCAATCAGCACAGTATCAGGCGCGACTGTAAAGAGCAGGAAATAGAGGAAAAAGAAAAAACCGAGAGCCGAGAGCAGCATCGAGATGTAATAAACAGGACGGACTTTTTGAGGCATACCTCCCCACAACCTGTCCGCCGACCCTTTTTTGCCGCGTACTCCCAGTACGTAGCTGCCGAGGACGGCAGCCCCGCCGATGATGTTGATAATTAAAAGGATAACCTGCTCGATTTCCATTACCTTAACCCTCCCGCTTAAATTACTGCCTTTTTATTTATTAATCACAGAGAAATATATGTGGTATTCGTGGCAACTCCCCTTTGACAAAGAGAGAGAGTGTGAGAGGGATTTTAGCTGCAATACCTGCCACATTTAAATCATAACCCTCCCGCATTATTTCTTATCGTCGTTGCGATGAGTGAAGCGACGCGGTCCCGATGAATCGGGAAATCGTTCGAACTCAGCATGACATTCAGTAAACCTCCCCCCTTTTATTTTCCAAGGAGAGGTTGCTATCTTATAAATTATCTTACCACAAGCCGGGTACCAGCGCCCTTCTTTTCTCGGGATAATTTTCAAATTTATCCTGATACCAACGGTGATGGGAGCGGGCGCGGGGAGCTAAATTGGCAACCGTCCACAGGGCAAATGCCAGCGCCACCGGCGACCAGGCGGCAATCGCCCAACCGAACCAGATCAGCATCTCACCCAGGTAGTTGGGGCACGAAACCCACTTGTACAATCCTCCCTGCGGTATCTCATAGGCATTCTTGTTATTCTTTCGAATGTTGTAGAGTATATAATCGGAATGACGATTGATAACGAAACCGGCAATAAAAATCAGAAGCCCGGCAATAAAGCGACCGTCCAGCAGCCATCCGGCAGAATACTGCTGAGGATTCATTGTAATATAACAACCGTTCAGATAGGCATTTATCAGATTGAAAACAAATCCGCTTAAAAGTATCCAGATGACTAACGGTTTTTCGGAACTGCGCATGGTAAAGGGATAAATAAAGGCACGGTGCGCATAGTGGATTTGCCATACTATTAACAAGACAATTTGGGTAACGGTAAAGACACCGGAGAAAGTCAGAAAACAGGCGGCAAACACCAGCGAAGCCGGCATCTCCATCAGCACCCAGCCGGCGGGACCCTTGACAGAGGGAGTTAAGGATTTTTGAGCGTGCCGGCCGTAAGGAGCAGTGTAGAAAAAAAGGCAGACGAAAACGATTACCGCCATCATCACCCAAAATACAACCATGTGTTCGAAAATAAACTCTGCCATAGCTATTTCCGTCTATGATTATAACTTAAATAACCGTTATTATTAAACCACTCTATGGTATCTTTTATAGTTTCGCCCAAAGGCCGTGGATTGTATCCCAGTTCAGCTGCCGCCCTGGCATGACTGACACTGCGATTGCTTTCGAGCGCCTTTAGAGATATACCGGTAAACAGGGCGCGCCCGCCGCTTGCCCGGCTGTATATTTCGGAAAATGGAGACCCCACCTTAGCCAGCCACATCGGAGAGGTAAAAAACGGGGCACGATTGCCGGTAATCTGTGAGATTTGTTTTGCGATATCCTTTAAACTGACCCACTCCCCTGATAGCATATATTTTTCGGACGGCTTTTCAATTTCGGCCGCTTTTATCATTCCTTGTGCGACATCACGCGCATCCACCCAATCCAACCCGGCATCGACTATAACAGGCATACTGCCCCTCCCCAGAGCTACCAGAATAGCTCCGAAGTGAGAGGGCTCGTAATCGTTGGGCCCGATGATACCGGTAGGCGAGAGCACCACCGCATCCATCCCTTCTGCCCTTGCCCTGCGAACAAGCGTTTCACCACAGGCTTTGGAGTAATCATAGGGAATGGCATTTTTGTCTTTTACCAGAGAACGTGCCTCATCGAGGGGTTGAGTGTGGGGTGACTGAGTACAGGCATGAAAAGAACTGGCATGAATTAACCGCCCGACGTTGCATTTTTTACAGGCAGCGATGACGTTTTCCGGCCCTTTGATATTCAGGGCTTCTACCTCCGGCCTGTTCCAACCGACAACGGATACTTTGGCAGCAAGGTTAAATACCACATCGGCACCCTTAAATGCCTTTTCCAGCAGCATGGGATTAAGCGTGTCGCCATGCACCATTTCAACATCGAGGTTTTTGAGGTGTTTACTGTTGACGTGTATAACAGTGCGTACCTGCCAGTTTCCGGCAAGTAAAGCATTGACGAGGTTCATCCCCAGATGCCCGGAGGCTCCTGTTACAACTGCAAGCATGTTGCCGGAATTCTAGCATTTAACTAAAGTATTAGCAATTTTAAGAAGAGGAATACGTGGACGTTGCCTTTACGAGGACAACCCCGGAGGATTGAGCTATCACTCACCATACTGATAATTACCCCTATACTGTTTAATTCACTCATCATTCACTACGATAAACAGAGATTCTTCCGGGATTAGCAGTTTTTCAATTTGGTTTACTATCTTTTTACCATCGGACTTATAGATGATATAATGTTATGATACAACGATTACAGTTGTGCTTAATCAGAGACAAACCTGTTATTGTTATTGAATCAAACGTTATAAAAATAAACATCCCTGAGAGGAGGTTTTTTTATGGATTCCGAAAAGGCTGATAAAGAAATGCTTTTGGATATAAAAGACCTGGTCGTCAACGTTGATAAAAAAGAAATCCTGCATAAAGTAAACCTGACTATCCCCTACGGAGAAACACAGGTTATCTTCGGACCGAATGGGGGAGGAAAGACTACCCTTCTGATGACTATAATGGGTTTTCCGAGATATCAGGTAGCAAGCGGAAAGATTTTTTTCAAGGGAAAGGATATAACCGATATGTCGGTCGATGAACGCGCCCGACTGGGAATCGGCATCATGTTTCAGCGCCCGCCGGTGGTGCGCGGCGTAAAGACGCGTGATATGGTAGCCGCCTGCTTAAAGAAAGATAACGGCGAAGAACTGATTTCAGAATTGGCGGACAAAGCCAATATGACAGACTTTCTTTCCCGCGACATCAATCACGGTTTTTCCGGCGGTGAAATCAAGCGCTCGGAACTTTTACAACTATCGGCGCAAGCCCCCAACCTCGTACTTTTAGACGAGCCGGAATCAGGAGTAGACCTGGAGAATATTTCACTGATCGGTTCTTTAATAAACGACCTGCTGGGAAAAATCCATCCGATTCGTGAGAGGATTAACAGCGGTCTGATTATCTCGCATACCGGACATATCTTAAACTACGTTAATGCCAGAACCGGATACGTAATGTTCAACGGAAGCATAATCTGTGAAGGCGAACCGCTGGACATGCTTAATACCATCAAAGAAAAAGGTTATCGGGAGTGTTACAAATGCCTGAGAAATTAAATAATACCAATCTGGAAAAAGCCCGGTCTGCCGCCAATAAATATGCAGAAAGCGGTAAGGATATTGAATTATCGAATTACACCGTCGATTCTTCCGAAAAACCGAAAAATATCGACCCCTCTTCACTGTCAGCGGAAGATAAGGAACAAATGCTTTCTACGGGCGTTATGCTGGATGACCCGGCACAACGTTCCGGTACATTCATACAGATGGGAAACACCCCTGTCCACTATTCGCAAACACAGGACGGCATCGAAATTATGGCTGTCAGCCAGGCTAAAGAAAAATACGATTGGTTTGGAGATTACTGGTGGAAGGCCGTATCAGTTGACGCCGATAAATATACCGCTCACGTCGAGCTTAACAATGCCGATGGCTATTTTATCAGGGCACTACCCGGGGTCAAAACGGTTTTCCCGGTGCAGGCATGCCTTTATCTCAATAAAGTCGGAGCCGTGCAGGACGTTCATAATATAGTTATAGCGGAAGAGGGTTCGGAGCTGCATATTATCACCGGCTGTACCACATCGCTTCACAACGAACCAGGATTGCACCTCGGCGTTTCCGAATTTTACATCAAAAAAGGCGCCAAAGTTACCTTCACTATGATACATAACTGGACTCCCGCAATGGGCGTGCGCCCCAGAACAGGTATTATCATTGAGGACAACGGCTTGCTTTTGAATAATTATGTGATTATGAAACCGGTAGAATCGCTGCAGCAGAATCCGACCGCCAATTGTATCGGAGAGAACGCTACCGCCCGTTTCAACAGCATATTGATTGCCCCGCCCGGCTCGAATATGGATATCGGGTCGAGGGTACTATTAAACGGAAAGGGCGCTAAAACGGAAATAATATCCAGAACAATTACCACCGGCGGAAATATTATCGCCAGGGGCTATATCGAAGGTAACGAACCGGATGTTAAAGGACATCTGGAATGCCGCGGGCTTATACTGGGCGATTCCGGCTCCATCCACGCTATTCCCGAACTTAAAGGAAATCTTGCCGGCATAGACCTTTCCCACGAAGCCGCCGTCGGTAAAATTGCCGAAGAGGAAGTGGAATACCTGATGGCAAGAGGGCTTACCAGAGATGAGGCTACTTCTACTATCGTTCGCGGATTCTTGAATGTAGATATCGAAGGGCTGCCTCCGCTGTTGAATGATGAACTGCAAAAAGCTATCAAAGACAGCGAAGAGGATATGTTCTAAAGCGATAGGTCGCTGTATAATAAACGAAGCAAAAAACCGTTCGTGGTGAGCTTGTCGAACCAGAGCGGTTTTTAAAAATAAACTTTAACCGTCTTTGCGTGGTCCCGACCGGTCGGGACGAATGACAATCAAAATAACGTTATACCTATCCCGCATTCTGAATGTCGACAAGCTGAACTGAGATACCGATTTATCGGGACTTCGTTCGGACACCACAAACTCAGCATGACAATAACCATAGATTCGTAGGGACGACCAATGGTCGTCCGCCCCTATGTTTCCGTATTTAGCGGACGGGCAATGCCCGCCCCTACGGGATTAACGACTTAATTGTAATTCTGGAAGTTCCGACGTGTGCTGACTGAGAAACCGGGGGAATAACGACACTCATCCGTCATTTACTTCGTAAATACCACCTTTCCCAAGGTGAAGGCAAACAACGATAATCATGGGAACCGTCTTTGCGAGGACGACGCAGGAGGACGAAGCAATCTCTACCATGGTATTAAGAATATTCTCAGACTTTTCAAGCAGCTACAATTCACTGTTTGTTTTTAAGAATATCCTGCGCTTCATTTAACTGCTGGGCGGTATTAACATTGAAAAAGGAGAGGTGCCGCGGGTCGTATTTATTAATTATATCTTCATCGACGTATTTGACATCGATTTCATCCATAAAAGAGGTTATTTTAAGATGCCCCGAATTCAAATATTTCTCCATTTTAGGAAGGCAGTTTTTGGAATAAATGGAATGCAGTTGTTCTGTTTGTTCCCCTATCTTTGGAAGCAGCGCATCATAATCGCGCGGCAGCGAAATCATATACTTGAGAAGCTCGATGTTTATAAACGGCATGTCGCAGGCAACAGCTATGGCATAGTCGTGTTTTGCGGCAAGCAGCCCGGAATACAACCCCATAAGGGAACCGGCGCCGGGCCTTACATCGATTGCCCACCTTACCGGAATAGTTATATCCTCATAACGCCTGCCGTTTGTAGACACCACGATATCTTCACTTAGCCCGGACAGTTTTTCGGCAATGGCTTGAATCATAACCGATTCGCCGTCCAGTTTTACTTTGGCTTTATCCGTTCCCAGCCGCGAGCTTTTCCCGCCGGCAAGTAGTATAGCACTTACAGGATCTGACATTGTGACACCTTTAATCGATAATTAAGGGAGGCGAACTGTGATTTTAATTTCTTTGGCGTTTTCGGTACCATGCAAAGCGGCAACCAAACCGCTTACAGTGTTTATAAACATATCCTGAATAAAGGGTTTCATATCTAAAGGAACACCGTTAACAATTAACGACACACCTGCAGGCGAAGTGTTTGCCAAATATTTTTCGATTATCAATTTAACGATACCATCGGCATCATCGAAAGAAAACTGTGGTACGTCGATATCGAACCTGCGGTCGGTAACCAGAGCGACTAAATCCTTTTCATCACTTAAAATCCTGTCACTCACCTCGGAACGGAACACTTCTATCTTCGGTTTATCATCGAATTTATAGCCTTCAGAGATGACTATATCCATTCCGTCACAAACCATCTCTGTTATGCGATCGAGTGTCAATTCCTGCTCCGGTTTTTTGATAACAGCAGTCTTTTGGGGAGAAGAAATCGCTACAACGTCACTGCCTGCTTCCGACAGTCTCCATGTATCCTTTCCCTGTATATCAAGCTCAAAATCGCCTTTGTGATGCTTGATTACAGCCACTTTGTAACCCTTTTGCTTTAACCCTCGAATCACTTTTTCAAGAATGGTAGTTTTTCCGCAGTTATGACTGCCGACGAATGAGATAACAGGTATCATATTAAAACTTCTCCTCTTATGATATCAGCTAAACAACAACCGACCCCTGCCCTATTTATAAGCAAAAGGGGAACTTTATTTTAAAATTAAATTCGCTATATAAGCAGCATAAAATTATTTATTTGCCCATTTTTCAGCCAGGTCCCCGGCTAAGGGCAATTTATAGTAAACCCACTGATAAGCTTTTACCATAAGGACCACCCAGAGTATAAAAGCAAAGATTGAAATAAACAGCACAAAAATAGACCCGAAAGGAAGCCAGTTAAATATTATACTTAGCAGAGTAAATATTCCGAATACTATAATCGATTGCATGGCATGAAACCTGATAAATCTGTTATTCGGCTCAAGGAGGAAGAAAATCAAGCCTGAAATCCACCCCAAAACATAACACAGTAACGCCGCTATATTTTCCTGCAATCCGGTAGCAGTATTACCCATAATTTTACCCTCCGCCAAAATTAATATGATGGTTACTAGATTATACTGTTGCTAAAAAAGTGTCAATACTTTTTATCTCTGTTTCTTACTTTTAACCTTACCGGCATGTTCTATTTTTTCTATTTTATAGCACAGCTTCCCTAGCGGTACCGTCACTTCAATGTTATCACCGGCACGTTTCCCGATGAGAGCCTTGCCGAGAGGAGAAGTTCCGGAAATTTTTCCGTTTGACGGGTCGAATTCTCTGGCGCTGACCAGAGTATATTGAAGTATTTCCATATTACTTAAATCCGTCAGGACTATGCAATCGCCGATGCCGACCCTGCCGTTATCTTTAGAACAGCCATCAAATATTTCCGATTTCTTGAGTAGCTCCTCCAATTCGTTAATTTTACCTTCAATATGGCTCAATCTTTCTCTGGCGGCATCTAACGGAGCATTTTCACGAAAGTCTTTATCGGCGGCAGCTTTGCTTACTTCTTCTATGGCCTCCGGTCGTTGTTCTTTTAAAACTTCCAGTTCTTTTTTTACCTTTTCGTAACCTTCTGTTGTCAACGTTACTTTTTCAACAGTGCTCTTTTTAATGTTTTTATCGACTTTCAGCTTGCCCTTTTTAGTTTTCAAATGCGTGGATAAATTCGTTTTGATAAAATGTTCTTTCTTTGCATATGCAAGAAATCCCTTTATAGCCTCAAGCTTTTTCATATATTCGCCGTCTGAAATAGAAAGCCTTTCCGCATAATTGGCAATTTCCGGCGGCATAATATCGCCAAAGACCCTGCCTTTACCGAACCAGCGCACAAAATGATTAAGTATCGGTTGATGGGATTCTTTTTCTTCTGCTGAAAGACTCGCGATAAAACACGCAGCAGCTTCAGCCATTTTAATTTCTGAGTTATTGCTATCCATTCATTCTCCAATTTCCGATTATATTTATTTATTCCGGTTGATGTATTATGCGGCGATTCTGCGCCATAATAACTTTGAAACCGTAGGTAAAGTTGTTGCCTTGCGTATTACCCTGCTGTGAAAATCGAAATCGAGCTCATCAGAAGCTGCGATTTCATCTGCAATTCCAAAGGTGTTACTTATGTCAATTAACCGGTCGAGTTGACGGTTGCTTAATTGCGAATAGACCCGGCGGGCAAAACGACAGATTTGCATTTCTTTATTCAGTTTTTGTTTCCACTCTTTCTCATAGGTCGCCAGTTTAACCGCCCGCATATCGTCTTCATTTAATGCACGGTCGATTGTTTTTATAGCTATATCGGCACACAGCAAACCAAAATAAATACCTCCCCCTGTTAAAGGTTTTACTTGTCCCGCCGCATCCCCCACCATAATAAAACGCTCACCGTATGTTCTTTGCGGCGGCTGCAGTGTGATACCGCGATAAGCCGGCTTGTCACCGTTAAGAGCTACCTTACCCCGTTCTTTAAGCAGGTTAAGAAAATCTTTCAGGTATTTATTAGGGCTGTTTTTGGTCATCAGCCCGACCAGGGCTCTTTTATCATCGAGCGGCACCAGCCAGCCGAAAAAACCGGGGGCAAGGTGTTTCCCTATATAGATTTCGATTTCTTCGATATCGCGGTGATAAACTTCGATTTGCGCTCCTATCGTAAAATTAAGCTCTTTTTTTACACCGCTTTGTTTAAACCATCCGGAGTTAAATCCGCTGGCAATAATTACGGCTTTGGCTTCAACAGCACTTACCCGGGTACCATTTTGATATTCAACAAGCACGCGGTTACCGCATACTTCAAGATTTTTGACAGTGTGGTTGTGCAAAAAATCGGCGCCCGATTCAATTGCATCTGCTGCTATTACGGAATCGAGTCTGTTGCGGTCAATTATAAAAGCCTGGTCTTCCTTATGGTTTAAATTTAGCAGTTTTCCCGACGGAGAATAAACCTTTGCGCTTCTGCCTTGCTTTAAGATAAGGTCTTTATCCTTTAGATAAGTCTGATAACAGTTTTTACTGACTATCCCGGTACAGCAGATTTTTCCCCTGTTTTCGGAGCCTTTTTCAAGTACCCCTACCGAATGCCCCTTCGCAGCCAGACCTTTTGCAATATAACTGCCTATGGGACCACCGCCGATTATTAAAGCATCGTACAATTAACGTGTCCTCTCTAAATATTTACGTTTGCACATGCACCAAAATTATACCACAATTTGCTTTTTTGTGCTTATCCGGCTTTTTGCCGGTTAAAGAATTGAAGTACTATTATTATAATTTGGACTGTTAAGGCCTATTTTAATACTCTCTTAAATTTTTTTTCTTATCTTTTACACATAGGAGTTGACAAATGGGTAAAGTTTGTTTTATAGTGATTTCTAACTTAATATGTAAAGGCTGTGAACAGGGATAGTAAGTTTTCCGGCGAGGCACAGAGAGTCGGGTAAGGTGTGAGCCGATGCCAACGCAGAAGCTGAATGGGCCTGGGAGCCGTAAACCGAAAGTTTAGTTACAAGTAGGTTCTACCGCAAAGGAAGCGTTATCGAATCCTAGGATATTATCAGGTATCCGAAAAGAGATGGTCTTCTTTCTTATTAGAGGACTAAGAAGGGTGGCACCGCATAGGTGAACCTTATGCCCCTTCAACCGTTTGAGGTTGAGGGGTTTTTTATTTTAAGGGTATTTTTAAAATTTAATAAATAAATTAAAAGGAAGGTAACAAAATGAAAAGAACAATGTTTTTTCTGGACCAGAAGGATATGCCTACCAAGTGGTACAATATCCTGCCCGACCTGCCCGTAGCGCTTCCTGAGGACCTCCATCCGGCTACAGGGAAACCGGTAACTCCCGATGATCTGGCTCCGCTTTTTCCGATGGAGCTGATTATGCAGGAGTTCAGCCCCGAGCGTTATATCGAAATACCGGAGGAAGTTCAGGATATTTTGCTTACATGGAGGCCAACGGTACTTCACAGAGCATATAAACTTGAGAAGGCGCTCGATACACCGGCAAAAATCTTTTACAAGTACGAGGGGACAAGCCCTGCCGGCAGTCACAAATTAAATACCGCTGTACCGCAGGCTTACTATAATAAGAAAGAGGGCGTCAAGCGAATCAGTACCGAAACAGGCGCCGGTCAGTGGGGCAGCGCCCTTTCAATTGCGTGCAGTTTTTTCGACATTGAATGCAAAGTTTACATGGTAAAAGTCAGTTTTAACGGTAAACCTTATCGCCGCATTATGATGGAAACCTATGGCGCAACCTGTGTAGCCAGCCCCAGTATGGATACGAAAGCAGGCAGGGAAATGCTGGCAAAAGACCCGAATTGCAACGGCAGCTTGGGGCTTGCCATCAGCGAAGCGGTAGAAGATGCTGTTTCTCGTGACGATACTCATTATGCGCTCGGAAGCGTTTTAAATCACGTTCTTTTGCATCAGACAATAATAGGTGAAGAAACTATACAACAGATGGAGATGGCGGGAGAATATCCCGATATTCTGGTCGGTTGCGTGGGCGGCGGTTCCAACTTTGCCGGTTTATTTATCCCCTGGTTGAGGGATAAGATCAGCGGAAAAAAACCGAACACTCGTGTCATATGTGTCGAACCTACTGCCACTCCAACCCTGACAAAAGGACCATACGCCTATGATTACGGCGATGTTGCCGGTCTTACACCCCTGCTGAAGATGTACACATTGGGCCATGATTTTATGCCGCCTCCCGTTCATGCCGGCGGTTTACGCTACCACGGAATGGCTCCTATCGTATCGCATCTGTACAATCTTGGAATAATCGAGGCGCAAGCGGTTCCGCAGTTGTCCACTTTTGAAGCGGGTGTTTTGTTTGCACGCACAGAGGGAATCTTAAGCGCACCGGAATCGACCCATGCTATCAAAGTCGCCATCGATGAAGCAGTTAAATGCAGGGAATCAGGCGAATCGAAAAACATCCTGATTTGCCTCAGCGGACACGGACATTTCGACCTTTCTTCTTACGATGCCTACCTGCAGGGGAAATTAAGCGATTTGGAATTCCCGGAAGATAAAATGAAAGAAGCCCTGGATAAACTTCCCAAAGTAGGCTAGTAAAAACAAGGGTTTCATAACACAAAAAAGAAAAGGGGGCGATATAACTCGCCCCCTTTCGTTTGTTTTGATGTAAAAGACTTAAGATTTCTTAACTACCGCCAGTTTTATCTCGTAACCGCTTATTTTGTAACTTCCGGATTGTACTTCTTGTTCAGGGATGCCTTGCCTGATTTCATCCGAGAGGGTTTCATGCTTTATGTAACCTTCGTAGTCTTTCATTACTTCTAATATATACTCCCCGCCTTCATAGTAAGAGTCAATATGGTCGGCAATTTCAAATCCGGCTTCCTTCCTCATATTTTGCAGCCGGTGAACGATTTCACGTGCCATTCCTTCTTTTAGCAGTTCGGAGGGAATCTCGGGGTTTACAACTACACCATAAGAGGCATCGCTCTCCACGACAAGCCCCTTTTCTTCCAATCCTTCCATATCATCAATAACCTCGATATCCTTGACATTGAGTTCATCGATAACCTGCATTTTCACTTTTTCAAGTTTTGCCTTTTCATTACCGGACGATAATTTAACCTGAACTTTCTCCAGAGGCTGTCGAACTTTTATCTGTGCCCTGCTCCTTGCCGCTCTGCCCAAACTGGATAACCTGATTGCCAATTTTGTACTGGCGGATAAATCTTCATCGATTTTACTTTTATCAGCGTCCGGAAATTTGGCAAGATGAACACTTAGAGGAGCCTTGCTATCGACCGACCGTACCAGATTCTGATAAATTTCCTCTGCCATAAAGGGCATAAAAGGCGCAATCAGTTTTGTCAGTGTAACCAGACATTCATACAACGTAGCATACGCTGATAACTTGTCCGTATCGTTTTCACTCTTCCAGAATCGCCTGCGGCTGCGGCGTACATACCAGTTGGAAAGGTCCCCGACAAAATCCTCCAGCCTCCTGCCCGCTTCGGTCGGGTTATAAGTTTCCAGCGCATTATCGACATCCGCTGTCAGCTTGTTTAGTTCGGAGATAATCCACAAATCCAAATTCGAAGGGGTTGTCTTCCCATTTTCCGAAAGCGGATTGTAGTTATCGATATTGGCATAGAGAACAAAAAACGAATAGGTATTCCAGAGCGTCAGCATAAACTTGTGAGTAACCTCCGAAACAAGCTGTTCCGAAAAACGGCGTGCGTTGCCGGGAGGACTGGCGGTAAACAGATACCAGCGCAATGCATCGGCTCCGTATTTATTCAGTATCGGCCAAAGCTCTACCACATTCTTCTTGGTCTTGCTCATCTTCTCGCCTTTGGCATCAAGTATATGCCCCAGGCAGATAACGTTTTCATAGCAGGGTTTATCGAACAGTAGTGTTGATAAAGCATGCAGACTGTAGAACCAGCCGCGCGTCTGGTCGACTGCTTCACAGATATAATCGGCAGGGAATCTGCCATCGGTAAGCAGAGTACTGTTCTCGAACGGATAGTGGTACTGGGCAACCGGCATAGCGCCCGAATCAAACCAGCAATCGATAACCTCGGGAACACGCCTCATCTTACAACCGCAATCGGCACAATCAAAGGTTAGATCATCGACATACGGACGGTGCAAGTCGACAGGGTCCGCATAACCGGAGAATCCCTTTTTATTGCCCAGTTCCTCAAGGCTGCCGATGCATTCCAGTTTATTACAGGATTCGCACTGCCATACCGGAACAGGAGTCCCCCAGTATCTCTCGCGGGAAAAAGCCCAGTCTACATTATTTTTCAGCCAGTCGCCGAAACGTCCTTCTTTTATATGCTCGGGATACCAGTTTATGATATTGTTGTTTTCAATGAGCCTGTTTTTCAGTGCTGTAGTACGTATATACCAGCTTTGTTTCACGTAATAAAGCAGCGGAGTATCACATCGCCAGCAGAACGGATAGGTATGACTGATAGTTGTACTGCGAAAGAGCAAACCCCTCTCAGTCAATTCTTCTATTACCATAGGGTCGGCTTTTTTGACGAATTTGCCTAAAAAGCTGTAATTACCGATAACTTTACCCTGTAAATCAACCGGCTGCACAAAATCCATACAGTTTTGCATACCGGTTTCAAAGTCTACCTCACCGAATGCCGGCGCTATATGCACAATACCGCTACCATCTTCCATTGAAACGAAGTCCGTCTCCCAGACACGATATGTCAGGTTTTCATCGGCGGGCTGTAATTCTAGTTCGGAACTGCCGGGATTAGTAAAACGCATTCTATCCATACCGTAGTGATGGGGATTATATAAAGGCAGATAGGCAATGCCCGCTAAATCGCTGCCTTTCAGTTTTAACAGCAGAGGGTTATCAGCCAGCCCGACCGAACTTAGTAAGGCCGTTGCCATTATTATATACTCATCCTCTACTTCTACGACCGCATACTCGGAGGATGCGGAAACAGCCAGACCGGTATTTCCGGGCAGTGTCCAGGGAGTAGTAGTCCACGCCATCAGAAAAACCGGCTTACCGACCAGCCTTTCGCTTATGTTTGCAACGTCATCGGAAGAAACCCGGAACTTGATATAGACCGAAGGGTCTACCGTATCTTCTTTATAGCCAAGAGCTACTTCATGAGAGCTTAGTGAAGTTCCGCAGCGCGGGCAGTGAGCAGCTGTCTTATAGCCTTTATAAACCAGCCCTTTATCCCACAGCTGTTTTATTATCCACCAGCCGCTCTCGATGTAGTTATTCTCCATAGTTATATAGGGATGCTCCATATCGCACCAGTAAGCGATACGCTCAGTCATAGCATTCCAGTCTTTTAAATAACGGAAAACACTGTCGCGGCATTTGGCATTGAATTTAGCAATACCATATTTCTCGATATCAGATTTACTGGTAAAACCGAGCTCCTTTTCGACCCCCAGTTCAACCGGCAAACCGTGCGTATCCCAGCCGGCTATGCGCGGCGCATAGTAGCCTTTCATAGTTTTGTAACGGGGGATCACATCTTTAAATACCCGTGATAAAACATGGTGAATGCCGGGGTTTCCGTTGGCAGTGGGAGGCCCTTCATAAAGAACAAAACGCGGGCATTCACTGCGTTCTTCTATACTTTTATTAAAGATATCCTCTTTACGCCAGAATTCCAGTATATTCTCTTCTTGTTTGGCAAAATCAGCTTTGCTTTTTACAGGTTGAAACATATAAACTCCCTTTCAAATAAAATATCCCGCCCCAAGCTAGGGACGGGATAAAAATAGCCCGCGGTACCACCCCGATTCCCCCATACTAAACGGAGGCACTCGATGAGGCATATGCATGCCCCTGTCAGAAATAACGGACGACAATCCCGTCCAATCCTATTCGGAAAAATACCTTTCGGTTGGCAGCTCCGGAGTGATTTTCAATAGAACTTACAGCCCTGCTCGCACCATGCCAGGTTCGCTTACTGCAGCCTGCTATCTACTCTTCTCCATCATCGCTTTTTTAATAAACTACCACAACATATTTATTTTATCAAGATTGTTAGCCGATTAGCATACAATCTATGAAATACTTTCTAATATTTAGGGATAATAGACACCTTACGATCTTCTCCGTATCCGACGCTCTCGGTTGTTACTCCGGGATTATTGCTCAAGGTAAGATGAATGATACGCCTTTCGTAAGCAGGCATCGGCTCCAGGGTAAAAGATCTGCCGCTGTTTTCCACCTGTTCAGCAACACGCTCGGCCAGCTCTTTTAACACCTGCTGGCGTTTTTGCTTATACCCGTTAACATCAATTACAACCGACGGCAGCGAATCTTGAATACGATTGGCGGCAATAATTTTTACGATATACTGCAGACAGGACAATGTTTGCCCGCGCCTTCCGATTAAAATACCCAGCTCGTCGCCTTCAATGTTATAAACGGCCGGAGATGCCTCGCCGCTATCAGCCGATGAGGAGTCCCCTTCCAAGTAGTACACAGATGCATCTACATCCATTTTTTCGAGAATATTTTCTAAAGTGTCCTTAATGATATCCATAACGTCCTCTTCTAAGTTTAAGCAGTTACCGGCTACTACTCTGACTCTGGCCTCTTCTGTCCCGATTCCAAAAACCCCCCTGCTACCTTCGCTTAGAACGTTTATTTCTACTTCCTCTCGGCTTTTGTTTAGCTCTTTCAAAGCTAGTTGTACGGCCTCCTCCACTGTCCTGGCGCTCTTCTCTACCACTCGCATCGGTTCCCTCCTCTACAACCTGGGCATTATCGCTTGTATCCTCTGCCTTCGACGTCTTAACATCTTCTTTTTTCCTGTTTTCGACGGAGGCTATTCTTTCCTTGAGTTTTTTATCTTTACCGCTTTCCTTCTTGGCAGGCAGCAACCCCTTAAACATTGCCACATATTTGTTAACATTCAAGGAGCCCCAGCTTTTTGTAATCATATACTGTATAACTATTGTGATTACATTGGATATTATCCAATACAACGCCAATCCGCTTGGGAAGGTTAAAGAAAGGAAAACAAACATCAACGGCATCATAACGATCATCATCTGCGCCTGAGACTTTTGTTGAGGATTTGTCGAAGCCGATGACGACATCTTCTGAGTTACCCACATCGAGGCGCCGACTAAAAGTGCCAGCAGGAAATCAGGCGTACCCAGATTTAACCATAAAAACTGGCTGTCTACCGGTAATGCCTTAAAGACCATCGGCCACGAATAAAGATATTCAGATAAGTTCAGGAAATTACCCGGGGCAACCGCCAGAACACGCATTATTGATTGATACAGGGCAATCCATATCGGCATCTGTACCAACATCGGCAAAAGACAACCGGCAGGGCTTACCCCTGATTCTTTGTAGAGCTTCATCTGCTCAGCAGCCAGTTTCTGGCTGTCTTTGGCATGCTTCTTTTGTAGTTCGGCAAGTTTTGGCTGAAGGTCCTGCATCGCCTTAGTAGCATTCATTTGCTTGCGAGTCAACGGGAACATCACAGCTCTGATAATAATTGTAAGTACTATGATAGTTAAACCGAAACTACCGAATAATATATCCGACAAACCGATGAGAATATTAATCATCGGGCCAAGTGCAATTACATCCCAAATCGCTCCAATATCCAAATTAAGCCACCTTGCTTTCTAAGTTAACTGACTTCATAGTACCAGACCACAACACCGGAGCCCCCGTTTATTGCATACAGGTTTTCGGTTCTAATAGTATGAACATAAACTATTCCCTCATCGACATAAAGCGATGATTGAACGGTTAAATCAAGAGATTTCAATAAAAACTTGCTGTTATCCTCGATATTAATCGAATGTAAATCACCATTCTGTGTAGCGACGATAACTCTATCCTCATTCAATACCGGGTCGGACGACATGGGGTTTTCAATATCCAACGCAGTTATCAGGGTTCCGTTTGCAGAATCGATAACATAAACAAAGCCATCCATATTGGGCGCATAAATTACTCCGTCCACCATTAACGGCGTAGCCCAGAACCAGTTACGGGGAGTATATTCCGCATCGCTGTCGGCATTAAACTCCCATATCAATTGGCCGTTTTCGGCATCGATTGCATATATACCCCGGTCCAGCGAGCCGATATAGACCACTCCGTTATCGTATATCGGAGCAGCCGTAATGGGCCCGTCTGTTTCAAAAGGCTTATCCCATTTCAAATTACCGCTGTTAATGTCAATGGCAAAAAGCCTCTTATCATAAGAAGCCACAAATAGGGTATCTCCATCCATACAGGGTGATGCCCATAATGTATCCTCCGTATCGTAGAGCCATTCCACCTGTTGCGTTTCCGCATTAAGAGCGGTTACCGTACCGCCGACCGCTGCAAAATATATCAAACCATTTTCTATAATCAGACCGCCGATAATGCCTTCAACATAACCTTCGGAGGGATATTTCCACAAAAGATTGCCTGATGAGGTATTGTATGCGAATATTTTACCGGAATAAGTAGCCACATAGACTACATCGTCTGATACGACCGGGTCGGCATATATCACCGATGCCGCAGCTCCCATTCCGCAACTTAGCGGGCTTGACGGTGCGGTATCTTTTTCGATTTCTCTTTGCCATTTCACTGACCCGTTATCTTTCTGCAAAGCTGTAATCTTTCCCTGCGATGCCACATAAATGACATCTCCGTCCACGACCGAACCCGTCCAGCCATAGTTGGTATAGGCAGAAGAAGAACAGCTGACGGCCAGCGATGAAACAACCAGAATAATGGTAAGCAAAATTGCTTTAACTATTGTTTTTTTATTTTTTTTCATATTGGTTCTCAATATCGGTTTCCAATCAGTAAATTATTGTGTTCCCCTGTTAATTTCAGGAACAGGGTCATACCCGCCTTCGTGCCAGGGATGACAACGTGCAATTCTTTTCGCTCCCAGCCACATGCCGCTAAATACGCCGAATTTGACAATAGCCTCATAGGTATATTGCGAACATGTAGGAAGGTAGCGGCAGTTGGAAGGTAATACTTTCGATATGGTTAACTGGTAAAACCTAATTAACATTAAGGCCAGTGTTTTCATGGTTCTCCGTTATCAAACCGGCCAGAGATAGTAATCTCACAACCGTCAATTTTAATTCATAAAAACCCAAATCGGCTATACCCGGCCGGGTAATAAAGACTATATCATACCCGGGCTTAATTTCTATCTGTCTCATTATCTCCCGTAATAAGCGCTTGGTACGATTCCTGACAACTGCTTTTCCTATACGTTTGCTGACCACAAAACCGTATCTGGAATATTCCATACTGTTTGCCAGCGCCTTCATTACTAAAAACTTACTCCCCCAGGGTTTACCCTTCCGGTGAATCAGCGTGTAATCTGAGGTACTGGTAATGTATTCCTTTTTTTTCATAAGCAGAAACAATACAATAAAGACCACATATTTACAAACGCTGCTTTGACGATATTGGAGGGAGATATATGAATGCTGCCGCTAAAGCAGTCTTTAAACAACGGTTAAACGTTTGCGCCCCTTAAGACGTCTCGCTTTTAATACTGCCCGCCCACCGCGAGTGCTCATACGGGCCAAAAAGCCGTGCTCTCTTTTTCTGGGGATTTTCTTAGGTTGATAGGTTCTCTTTGGCACTGTTAACTCCTTAATAAATGTACATCTATCTCATTAACAATAACACCTCCGACGGAGGCCGGTATTGTAAAAGGGATAGAATTTTATTTTATACTTTTATAAATAACCCGCCGTTTATCGACAGGGTTACTCTTTTTCAGAACTCTCGGGTTTTTCCTGTTCTGCTTCAGCAGTCTCTTTCTGTTCGGAAATTTCCTGCTCAGCTTCAACAGTTTCTTCCTGTGCAGGAGCCTCCTGTTTAATCTCAGCTTTTGTTTCTTCTTTAACTTCCGGCTTAGCCTGTTCAGCTTTGGGAGAAGCTATCCTTATGGAAGCCACATCACCCATTTTGTTGATGTGCTCAGCAGCGAACGGCAACAACGCAATATGCCGTGCCCTTTTTATGGCTACAGCCAGAGCACGTTGATGCTTGGCACAGGTACCTGTTCTGCGACGCGGCTCTATTTTCCCGCGGTCCGAAATATAATTACTAAGCATGGTGTTGTCTTTATAATCGATTTCTTTTATTCTTCCGGTGCAGAAAGCGCATACCTTACGCCGAGCAGCAAACTTCCCGCCGCTTCTCCATGAACCTGTTCTTTTAGTGTTGGAAACAATTCGTTTAGCCACTAGTTATCTATCCCCTACCATATAATATTTTTTAAATTATGCCTCTAAAACGGTATATCGTCAGGCTCGATTTCAACAGTGTCGGGTTCTTCAGCCTTTTCATCACCAATCGCTGCGGATGACTGCCTGTCCAGGAAT
>Ga0265293_10003457_pt1 | contig 29337 bp, 24 predicted proteins | sample Munlanlewell138R_FD_192505 | JGI IMG/M metagenome (GOLD analysis project Ga0265293, IMG submission 192505) | Leachate microbial communities from a municipal landfill in Southern Ontario, Canada - Leachate well 138R | ecosystem: Engineered > Solid waste > Landfill > Unclassified | place: Canada... | reverse complement strand
GCCGATGTCCTTGTTCGGATAGACGACCTCGGCCAGCGCCTTGACTTCATCGAGCGAGGCATCGGTCTCGATCGCCAGGTTCATCGCCGCCGCTTCGCTCAGGATCAGATGCACCGGCTCGCCGAGCCGGTGCAGTGCCCGCAGCAGTTCGACGCCGTAGATCACGCCAGTCGCTCCGGTGATCGCGACCACGAGGGGAAGGCGTTTCGATCCATTCATATCATGCGTCATAGTTTTGCAGTCTCAATCGAAGGCCTTGTTCTCGGCATATGCCCGAAATGCCTCAGCATCAACGCCCAACAACTCACGAAAAACGAACTCGTTGTCTGCCCCGATAGCCGGCGCTGCCTTTCGTACGTCTCCGGGCATCAGCGACAAATCAAAAGCGGAGAAGAAACTGGCAATATCTCCCATTTCCGAGTGAATCCTGGTCCTCCAGACTCTCTTATCACGCAACTGGGGATCATGGAAAAGCCCGGACATGCTATTGACCGTATACGCCGGCACACCCTTCTGCTGGAGCATCACGACGGTCTCGTCCGCCAGACGAGTAATAGCCCAGTTGCTGATGAACGAATCCAGTTTGCGAATGTTTTCACGTCGTTGCGCGGCCGTGTCAAAACGATGATCTTTCACCAGATCCGGCTGGCCCATCGCATCGCACAGCGTCCCGAATTCTTCATCCGAAGAGCAGGAAATGACTATCCATTGATCATTTCTGCACAGGTATGAATTGTGTGGCACTGCATTGACATCTTCATTCCCTGCGCGAGCTGCCACGACACCATTCTGATGGTAGTCAAAAAGGGCATCCGCAAGAAAATGAAGTCCCGCTTCATACTGTGCCAGATCGATATATGCTCCAACTCCGGCTCTGCGCTGACGATCGACCGCAGCCAGTACGGCAGCGGCGCCCAGTGACGACGCAATGTAATCGATGTAGGGCCCATACAAAAGCATGGGGAGACCATCGGACATACCGGTCAGCCCGCAAAATCCGGCCAGGGCAGACAGCTGCGACCCAAAACCGGGCGTATTTGCGCGCGGACCGGTCTGCCCCATATTGCAGCTGGAAAGCATGACGATCTCCGGGTTGATGGCACGCAGATCGTCAGGCCCCAGACCAAGTCGCTGCATTACTCCAGGGCGCATGTTTTCAACGACAACATCAGCCCAGCCGACAAGCTCCCGTGCCAGCTTGATGCCATCCGGACTCTTCAGGTCCAGAGTGACGCCATATTTGGAATCATTGAACATGGCAAAACAGCCGCTGTAATTGATCCCTGCCCTGCCCTTGTAAAACGGTGGATACTGAAGTCGGAACCCGTCCGGGCGCTGCCGTGATTCAACATGCAGGACCGTTGCGCCAAACGTCGCCAGCATCTTTCCGACATGAGGCCCGGCCGCATATGCGCCAAATTCGACTACCTTGACACCCGCCAGCGCCTGAGACCTGGCACTGACCGCAGCAGTTTCCGATCCGTTGCGCGAGACAGCTCCGGATCTATTTTCCAGCTCTCCCAGGTAATCGCGCAGGGTAATTTCGGCACCGGCTGCGTACCGTATCGGGGCACGCTCGCCGTCGACCAGCACGAAGCTGCCGCAATGTCTCTCGCGCAGGCTTCCGCTGCTCGAGACGTCCTCCCAGAATTTCCGCGCATCGAGCTGGGGATCCTGGGCGATATCCGCCACAGTCGAAACGGGATAGCCCAGCATTTCACGCTGACTGGCCTCCTCGAGGAACTCCTGTTTGCGGACGCCAAGGAAGAAGCGGGCAATAGGCTCTTCAAGAAGATCGATGTCTTCCTGCGTTGCCTTCGTCGGATCAAACTGATCCCAGTCTGTGGTACCCAGCACACCGAGGTCCGCGTCCTTGCTCCGCATCCACTCGACAAGCTGATGATTGGTGCGTCTGCCGGCAACACCGCCATACAGCACGAAATTGAGAAATCCGTCGGCACACGGCCAGAACGCACGAAAACGTCCGCCGTGAATCGAACGGCCAGTTACAAAAGCACCCGCACGCGTCGGCTCCCCCTGATCCATGTCCCAGAAGGCCGGCGCATGGGAAAGAGCGAGAATCACCGACGCCTGCGCCGAGACGTCAACATGTTGTCCGAGACCTGTAGCCGTCCGTCCCACCAGCGCAGTCAGTGCACCCACCGCACCCTGTGCGCCTGCCCACGCATGCGCCTGGGGAACACTGACCCGAACGGGTCGGCCGTCTGGCTCGCCGGCCAGTGACATTGCGCCGCCCGCAGCCATGATCTCCAGATCGTCTCCACGCCAGGCCGACCGTGGACCGGTCCGCCCGAATGGCGTGATGCTCACATGCACGAGCTGCGGATTCAGCTGGCGCAGCCGGTCCGGATCGAAATGCCGGGCTTCCGCGCTGCCGGGCCGGCTGGACTCGATCAGGACATCGACGCCCGCAACGAGACGGTCGAAGTCTTCCCGCTGGCCCATGAGATCCAGCCGCAGCAGACGCTTGTTCACATTGAACGCCCGCCATCGACTCGAGTCGATCTCCGCATGCGCCGTTTCAACCTTGACTACATCGGCCCCCAGATCGGCCAGCAACCTTCCGGTCAGCCAGCCGATCTGGGTGGTGCAATCGAGAATACGATAGCCTCGAAGCACGACTTACTCCGCGAACGCCAGACTCAACGTCCGGTACGGGAGAGTGAGAGCACCCACCCTGACATTCGCGCTTTCATTTTCTCGATGTCTTTTTCCTCAAAGAAATTCTCGGGCTTGACCAGATCAACTCCGTAGACCGGACGGTGGAAATCGCTCTCATAACCGTACGGGACGGTGGCATCGATTCCCATGCCACCTTCAAACACGGTATTCGAAGCTGTCCATTGCTTGTCACCCGAGGTCATACGCTCGGCAGGCATGAAGGTCTGGCCTCTTCCGCCCGGGATCGGATTCAGGATGTCTGTACGCGGATTGACGCGTGTGGTCAGGCACCACATGATGTCGTCCATCGAATAGATATCGACATCCTCACTCACCGCGATCGCCAGGCGCATTCCCTGCGAGCAGGAAAGAATCGCCGACAGGAAGTTTCGCTGCCATCCTTCCTCGATCTGGTTGCGCTTGCGCACCTGAATGACACATCCACCCCAATCGGTCATGCAGTAGGGGATGTGAACGTTCTGCACGATGCCGGGCTGCAGGCGCTCGCACAGCGCATAAATTGCGGATTCCCTGGCAGAGGTATCGATATTCGAATCATCGGCGGTGTGCACGCCAAGCGGGAAAATGATCGGACGATCTTCGGTGCGCCTCATCGTGATCGCGGTGACATGGAATGTCGGGGCCTTGTAGGCCTTGCCCATGTAGCCGGCCCACTCCGGGTGAAAGTGGTAGCGGCCCTGCACACCGGCAGCTTCCGACTCCGCTGTTTCATAACGCTTGTCACGCGGATGCAGATACCCCTCAAGCGTATATTCCGCATCTGCAAGTGTGTAGGCGTCGATTGTCTTACACTTGACCAGACGAACCGGAGAACCCTGGATAGCCCCCGCAATACCGATTTCGTCACAGCCGCGCGGCAGGATCGCATAATCGAATCCCGCACCGGCCATGAACGTGACCGCCGGCGGCACTCCAAAGCACATCGTCAATGGAATCGGCTTCTCGTCCTTGTAATGCTCTGTCATGACCTGCCACATGTGCGAGCCAGGAGAGATCTGGAAAGTGCCGACATTACCCCAGCGGAAGTTCATGCGGTTATAGCCCACATGGCTTCCACCGTCGAAATAGTCTCCAATGACGCAGGAAATACCCGAGCCAATCGTCAGCTCCGTTTCCAGTGGCGTATGTCGAATCGCGGTGATCCATTTATTGACATCGAGATCATCCGTGATGACCAGTTGCTGCGTTGGCGCCTCTTCGGAGGGAACGATTACCGACGGAAGCGGCTTATCAAGGGCGCGAGCAACCTTCAGCACTCGATCACGAGCATCCTTCCAGCCAAACATTTCCTGGATGACTCTGATATCACCGAAAAGGTTGGTGATTGCTCTGGCGTGAGGTTTGCCTTTCACATTGTTGAAAAGCATCGGGAGACTGCCATCGAATATTTTCTGCAGCCCCGTGATTTCCAGATCGGGGTTTACTTCCTGATCCGTCTCCACCAGATAGCCACGCGAGCGCAGCCATTCAAGTGCCGCGGGAAGAGTTGTGACATCTTTCTTGTCAACACCATCACTCATGCTTTCCTCCGATATTCGGTTACCGTCAAGACTTTGAAGAAAATCGCCTGTCTGTCACATACCGGGCACCCAATTTGGCCAGGAAATCCAGGACAGACAGATGGCTCACGCCAAGATCGGGGAAACCCCTCCGAAGAGAATGAATCACCCGGACAGCCCGACCGGCGACATCGTCACGCCTGCACACCATCCATTGCAACAGATTCTGATGCGCAGCAAAACGATGCCGCAGTCCAGCGATCGGTAAACTCCCACTCCGTCCCAGCCCCTCCACAGCTCTTCTAAACCACAATATGGAAATTTCCGACCAGTAATCCTGTGCCGGCCTGGCCGGCGAATGCTCCCCTGAGTAAGCACTTCCGCCTGAGACGACCAGCTGTACTTGCACTTCAAGCATATAGTGTCGGATGAAACGGGTTGCTTGACAAGTTGAAAAGGGGCAAATAACATTCCACACTATGAGTAGCTCGGGGAAGGAACAGCGAACCGGCACGCAGAGCATCGAACGGGCACTGCATGTCATGCGGATCGTTGCTTCGCGCAGCCGAACTGGCGTCAGACTGACGGAAATCAGTCGACTTGCCCGGCTTGAGCAATCCACCACCCATCGAATTCTCAAGTGCCTGATTTCGGGGGGCATGATCCAGCACAATGCGGATAGCCGGCGCTACCATCTCGGCCACCTCATCTTCGAGATGGGCCTTGCTGCCGCGGGCAAGTTCAATGTTCGGGCCATCTGCCGCCCCTCGTTGGTACGGCTCGCCGAAAAAACCGAAGACACGATCTTTCTGACCATCCGGAGTGGATTCGATACCGTGTGCCTGGATCGGAAAGAGGGTGGATTCCCGATCAGGACGCTTACGCTGGACATCGGAACACGACGCCCGCTTGGCGTCGGTGCCGGCGGTATCGCACTTCTCATGTCACTTCCGGAAACGGAAATCGACGAAATTCTCAACGCCAATGCGCTTCAGCTGGGCAGTTACAACAATCTGACCGTTCCGGAAGTAAGCGCCCTGGTCGAGCGTTCCAGGAAATTCGGCTTTGCCCTGAATGACAGACATATGACTCCCGGAGCAACTTCGATCGGGATGGCAATTCAGTCTGGTTACGGGGTTCCTTTCATCGCGCTCAGTATTGGCGCCATCACCAGCCGGATGTCAGCTGACAGACAGCAGGAACTAGCTGAATGCTTGCGGGAAGAAGTACGGATACTTGAAACCTCGCTGGCCGAGATGACACATCCCCTGTAATTGGGACTCCCGCTACAGCCGGTTCAACTCCGGCCCTGTGAATCCACGGATGGTGACAATCCGCCGCTTCAGTTGCGACGGATCGCCGCCATCGCCTGCGTCTGCCGCCGGCCCCGAAGAGTCATTGCGGCGAACAGGATTACGCCTGCCGCCAGGCCCGCCAAGCGTACGCTGGTCGAAGCCGCGAGAAGGGCTATACCGGCCGCCAACAGACCGATTCTGATGGCCAGTCCTACCCGGGCCCGCCAGTAACCTTCGATAGCGATACACAGGAAGATCACTGCGAGAACGGCGGCGGCACAACCCCAGATGATCTGGAGCACCGGACCGTCCAGCAGCAGATCTCCACTGAATACGAAACTGAACGGGAGAATGAAAGCCGTAATGGCCATCCGACACGCGTTCAGGCTAATACTGACCGGATTTGCATCGGCAATGGGCGCCGCCGCGAAAGATGCCACTGCAACCGGAGGCGTCATGGCCGACAGGCTTGCGAAATAGACAAGAAAGAGATTGGCCGACATGGTCGTCGCGCCAAGATGCGTCAGGGCTGGCGCCACAAGCACGGCTGCAAGAATATAGACACTGGGCGTCGGCATGCCCATACCCAGCAATATCGTCACTGCTGCGGCGAGCAACATCGCCGGGAAAAGATTGTCGCCAGCGATAATGAAGATAAGACCTACGACTTTCGCCCCAAACCCAGTCATGCTGAGACCCGCAACGACCATTCCGGCTGCAGCGCAAGCGGCCACAACCGGAACCACACGTACTGTGGCTTCGGCAAGAACGTTGTAAATTGCCATAATACCCAGTCGGGTTTCCCGACGCAGCATGGCCACGCCGACAAGAGCCACAGTGCCGGCAATCGCTACATACACTGGCGAATAACCAAGCAACAATGCAATCACCAGTGCGACCAGCGGGACTGCAAACAGACCACCCCGGCGCAGGGTATCACGCAGCTTTGGTACCCGGGACTCATCGATTCCTGAAAGCCCCAAACGTAATGCGAGCAGATGCACCTGCAGATAAACACACAGATAATAAAGTAGGGCGGGTACGATGGCTGCCAGTGCTATCTTGGCATACGGAATTCCAGTGAAATCAGCCATGATGAAGGCAGCCGATCCCATTACTGGAGGCAGGATGCTTCCCCCGGCACAGGCAGCCACCTCGATGCCTCCAGCCATGGCTGCCGGATAACCGAGACGCTTCATCATCGGGATTGTGATCGAGCCGGTGGTTACTACATCTGCCGTAGGGCTACCAGAAATCGTTCCATACAACCCCGAGGAACTTACAGCAATTTTTGCAGCCCCCCCTGGACTACGCCCACTAATGGCAGCGGCCAGATCAAAGAAAAAATCGCTACCGCCGGTTCGTGAAAGAAAGGTCCCAAACAGCGCAAACAGAAAAACGTAGGTAAGGGCAACTCGTACCGGAACACCGAAGATGCCATCGGTGGTGAAAACCATGATGTCCAGAAAATGGTCGAAGTCGATATAACCGTGCCCAAGTCCACCGGGAATCATGTGGCCCCAGAGGTTATACGCAAGGAAAATCAGGACAACACCTGTTATTCCGGGCCCGACGGTTCGTCGAGTAGCTTCGAGCGTGATGAGTACCAAAGCGGAACCGGTGATCACATCTCCCGTCGTCAGCTCATCCAGCAGCGTGATTCGAGTAATGATCCGATCATGGTGATAGAAGAAATAGATACTTATGGCAAGAGAGGCTATCGAGAGCAGAAGATCAACAAGCGGGACCTTGTCACGGTCAGAATTTTCAGTGGCCCCCGTGCTGATGAAGACAATTGCCAGCATCATTCCGAGAAAGACCGTCGTCATCGCAAACAGGTCCACGATCTTGATCGTCGTCGTATAGATAATACCCGCCGCGATGACGGCGCCTAGTGGCTTTACCAGAAAGCGGCCATAGTTACCGGCGAGATTGCGACGTGGCCCCGTGGTAAACAAGCTGGAAATGCGACTCATGTCTGCAATTTTGTCTGTCAGATACGGACGACGGTTCCGGATGCCAGCATCAAGCTGCCGACATCCTCCCATAAGCTCATTCGGATTTTGATCCGGATTATCTGAAATTCGAAAACGGGGAAGATATTGACAGATCTACCCGCAGCCCGGAAGAAGAGCAGGAATTAGGGTAGAAGCTGACCCGTGAAGTCAAGCATGATCTTCAAAAGTCGCAACTTCAGCATCACCGTACATCAAATGGATCTACCGCGTAGGCGCCCCGGCCCAACCACATATCCACAGGCCGAAGAGACCCGTCAAGCGAAGCACATTTCCGGGAAAGAGGCCCCGCACCTGCCCTATTTGACAGATCGGGGCAGCCTCGCCGAAGTACACTTGCCGGTTCTATCGGTCCACCCGGGAGGGAATTGTCTCTTCCAGCTTTACTTGATCATCCCGACACTTCGATAATATTTTTCTGCGCCCTCGTGAAACGGAATGACATTCTGCTCAACCAGGAGTGATGTTGGCATATCCCGGAAGCTCCCATGCACGGACCGCAATTTATCAATATGCTCGTTCAGTGCGCGCGCAATGTCATAGGCGATCTTTTCGTCCATATCTTCATTGACGAAAAGGAGTGCACCAAGCGAAACCGTCGGAACGTCTTCTGGCTGCCATTCATAGCTGTTTGCCTTGACGACAAAACGCCTGACACCAAGATCGTCAGAAATTTTCTTGATGGTGGGTTCTGACACAGGCAGCAGAACGAGCGGAACGGAATGACCAGCCTGGAGAATGAAATTGGTGCGCACGAACACGCCATTGGCAAACATGTCGACGCGCTTGTCTTTCATGAGATCGCCCTGCTCGCTCGATGCAGCGTAAATGACTGCCCCACCCCATTTTTCGATATCGGCGAGCTCTACCCCGATCGCATTGAGCATCTTGACCGCAACGAATTCGGTAATGTTGCCCCGCTTGTTGAACGCGATTCGGAGGGGTGGCTTGACCCGGGCGATGTCTTCAAAAGTCCGGATACCATGCGCGTCGGCAAAGGATTTGCTCATGAGCATCTGCATCGGTGCCCAGTCGTACAGTCGCGCAATTGCCCGAAGGCTGGTAATCGGCTTGGTGAACGGTTTGTCACCATGGACAGCAATTCGAAGCTCTGCATCATGCGCCAGACCAAGAGGCGCCTTTCCGCGGTCGATCAGGCCGATATTGGCGAACCCCCCTCCGGAGGTCTGATAAGTGATGGTCGAGCCTGGGTAAGCCGCCTTCACCGCCCCGTCCAGACCAACGCCAAGCATTGTCCAGAGACCGCTGGGACTCGCCCCGGACAACGTCAATTCATATGGCTGGGCCATCGCACCAGAGCCAGCTACAGCAAACAAAATTGCAGCCAGCATATTTTTCACAATACGCATGTCTCCTCCCTCCAGGAAGTAGCGGTTCTTCTTTACCCCGTCGACAGGGCATTTGCCGCTTTGTTCAGTATGTTAGAAATAATCTGCAACCGGCTCCCGGGTGCGAAGCACTGATCCGGGCTTCGGGGCATCGAACTTTCAGCACAGGAGGCGGCAGACCCGAACATGACAGGCATGCCCTGGTATCAGCCACTTTTCTTGTCGTCCTCGGACACGTGAGTGAATCATGGCTGCTTTCGGATCCTGCAAAGACTCTCCACTTGCGTCGAATACGGAAACGCATTTCCAGCCTAATGGGGAATGTCCGCGGAGACAACCTTCGCCCCGGACTTTCTCATTCACATTGTGGGAAATTTCCAGGAGTGTTTTGTCGCGACGAAGGCCGACCGACCGTACCCCACGGTCATCGTCTCACGATGCCACAGGCACCTGAAGAAAGTGTCGGATGCCGACGTAGCGCTCCCGCAGTTCCGAATGCCTGGCCAGCGTGGAACATGCCTACGGTGTTCAGCAAAAACCGCCAGTGGCTCAGCGAGCACGATGTGGTGGTGGGGTGCGGTTCAACCAAATCGTCTGAATGGCCGACGAGCGGGGGTGGCTCTCGGGTGAGCACGTCAGTGTCGACAGCACGCTCATTCGAGCCTGGGCTGAGCAGCGCGGCTTCAATCCGTATAACAACTCGGACGGCGTCAGTGTGGACTTTCACAACCAGGCGCGCAGCAAAGCCACAAACGCCTCGACAGCTGCTCCGGACGCGTGTCTTTATCGTAAGGGCAAGGCAGCCAGCGGGTTGGATTACGTCGACAATACGCTGGCGGACAACCGCCACGGACTGGTTGCCAAAGTGATGGTTGTGCGTATCGATGGCTATGCCTGGCACGAAGCGGCCAAGCTGATGGTTGTAATGCCAGACAGGGTGTATCCAAGGATGCGCCGGGCACGTCAGGCACCGTCGGACGCTCCTCGATCGTTATCATCGCCGGAGCAATACCCGCCGCAGGCAGCACCTCGAGACCGTCAGCCCAGGATTCAGAGCCCTTCTTACGTTGACCTCCGTTACCGAGGCCTGGCAGAAAAAAGGGCTCTACCTTGTACCTTCAGGCGAATGCCCTCATGACCGGGGCCCGTCGGTCAAGTCAGCCGCGGGTTCAGGGAGTAAGTACCAGTCAGAGCCGCTTCGCCGAGACAATGACCCTCCATAGCCTTCAACACATCGGCAGCCTCAAAACGCTCCGGAAGAGTCAGCTTCTCGGCATCGAGTGCATAGACGGTAAAGATATACCGATGACGGATTGAATCATTCCACGGCGGACAAGGACCATCATAGCCAAAATAGTTCCCCTTCATGTCTGGATCCGCTCCAAACCAGGCAGTATATCCATTCAATCCCTGCCGTGTCCCGTGGATCGCCCCCGGCCCCGGCTTTCCTCCAACCGTAATGCCATTGGAGAACTCTCCAGCAGCAATGGTTTGCATCGTTGCCGGAATATCGACGAGAACCCAGTGATAAAGAGCAATCCGCGGCAGTGTCGCTGCAATTTCGCGGTCTTCCTTGTTGAAATCATCAAGACTTCCAGGCACATCGGGATCGTGACAGATAATCACGAAGGACTGTGTGCCCGGGGGAATATCAGACCAGGTCAGCTGGGGATTACGGTTACCGGAAGTCGTGACGTGCTGCTCCGGATCAGGTTGGCAGAATGCGAACTCCGGAGGAATTGCTTGCCCCTCAGCAAATGATTCACTAAAAATTTTCATATACAACTCCTCCTTCCGAATTCAGAGCAGCATTCTCTGCGCTATTCCCGTAAAAAGACCACTCGTCCGACGTGATTTCCTGCTCTCACGCCGGACGAGTGGCTCACCCTTTCTCAACCAGGTTCTATTTAAAATCTGTGCAGAATACCAAACGCTACACCCTTCGGATCGTCGCCGGGCCCACCTGCTTTTTGTGCATGGCTCGCAGCATAAAGGGGGAAATCCGCCACGCTGTTATTGCGCATGGTTCCGAGCGTTCCATAGAGTTGTGTACGCTTGGAAAGAGGATGAATATAACCGAGGCCAAAACTGGTTCCCTTGGCATCCTTGCCCATGCTACCCCAGTCACGCTTGATCTGGATGACGGAGGCTACCAGCTTTCCGACACCGATCTTGACGCTGGCACCAACTCCAATCGCCTCGGTTTTCTTGCCTAAAGTTGCCTCAAGCGCACTGACCGGATCCGAAACCCCATATGACAGGGTGAAGTTGAAATCACCGAAACCATATCCCGCACCCGCACCGAACTGGCGAACAGCCTTGTCAATCGGTGTTGTAGTAGATTTGTTTTCCTGATAATAACCTTGAACGACGAGAGGGCCGCTTTTATACACACCGGAGACCCCGTACACGTCCCCCGCACCGCTTGAAGAAGTATTCTCGCCTTCAGCCCACATCGCACGTACGGTCAAACCAGAAAACGTTCCAGTGTAGTGAATGCCATTGTCAGTCCGGACCGTAAAGCCCCCGGCACCACCACCAAAGCCCATCCAGTTCCCAAAGAAACCATACTGCATGATGTCCGTAGCCAGGGCCGCTGTTCGGCCTGGCGAGAAGTCACGACCCAGACGGACCTCCCCGAACTGCCCGGACAGACCAACGATAGCCCTGCGACCCCAGAATTTGCTTGAGTCCGAGGTCCCCGTATCGATATTGATGGCACTTTCCAGATTGAAAAATGCCTTCAAACCATTGCCAAGATCTTCCGTCCCGCGTAGACCAAAGCGCGAAGGGAGTACATAGCCCGAGTTGACAACCATCGTACTTGATTTGCCGGAAGCGCCGCTATCTACCCAGCCAACACCCGTATCCGCTATTCCATACAATGTTACAGATGATTGAGCAACGGCCATTGCTGGCAAAGCAAAGGCAACGATTGCCGGGAATACCAGTTTCTTCATGAATCTCCTCCTGAATCTGAACCAGACGTCACATTCTGTCCATCACGGGAGCCCACCCTCAGCACCGAAATTTCAAGAATGTGCAGACACTACGAGACATACGGAAGAACACGTTCACGTAGGAATTCATACTCCAGACGTAGTGGTGCGTAGGAATTCACCATGAAAGTTACAATGTGCGCCCTTCTGGTTCGCGCTAGGTTAGCGATAATCGCCAAGCAGGACAATTCTTTAGCCATAAAATTCTTGCCCACAGTGTGGAATAGAGATCAGGTTCTGTAAAATCTGGCCCCACAGCAGCGGTGATTCGGGCATGGATAGAGGGTCTTACCCCGAGAAGCTGGTTGCGATTTTTCGCACCGCACTTGCCTACACCGCGACTCGAACGGCGGGCACAGACCCTTTGTCGCCGGCTGCGCGTCCACTTTTTGCAGTTGTGGTTCAGCCTGATCGATCCAGCGATCAGAGATTGCGCCCCGCATGCGTGCCGTTGTGTCGGCAGGGACACAGTGTCAGGCCTGATGCACACGATGATGAGGCCAACCGGTCCACGCGGCAGATTTGCTGATGAGCCGAAGGGCGCCAAGGCCTGCATCCAGGCGAAGGTGGTGGCGGTATATGCGTATCGGGCGGTTAGCAGACTGCCGAAACACTCCCGACAGTCGCGGCAGACTGCACGTGCCCCTACACCCCCACAGGTACGACCGAATGCGCGGAGCCGACGGCTACACCGAGCAGTTGTTCAACATACGGCGGCTGAAGGACTTCATTCCGACCGATCACCCGCTGCGCGCGATGCGCGAGATGGTCAACGAGGCGCTGGCGCGCCTGGACGGACTGTTTGCGAGCATGTACGAGCCCGGCGTCAAGGGTGGACGCCCGAGCATCGCCCCGGAGAAACTCGTGCGCGCGATGCTGCTGCAGGTGCTCTACAGCATCCGCTCGGAGCGCCAGTTGATGGAGCAGGTGCACTACAACCTGCTGTACCGCTGGTTCATCGGCCTGTCGATGGACGATGCGGTGTGGGTACCCACGGTGTTCAGCAAGAACCGCGCGCGGCTCATCGAGCACGATGTGATCGTGGCGTTGTTCAACGAGATCATCGAGATGGCCGATGAGCGGGGGTGGCTCTCGGGAGAGCACTTCAGTGTCGATGGCACGCTCATTCAGGCCTGGGCCGGACACAGGAGCTTCAAGCCGCGCGATGGCTCGGGCGGTGATGGCTCGGACTTCCATGGCCACACGCGCAGCAACGACACGCACGCCTCGACGACCGATCCGGATGCGAGCCTGTACCGCAAGGGCCAGACGGCAAGCGAGCTGCGCTACATCGGCCATACGCTGGCGGACAACCGCCACGGGCTGGTTGCCAATACGATGGTCACGCACGCCAATGGATATGCCGAGCGCGAAGCGGCCAAACAGATGATTGGTGATGCCAGACAGGCCGTATCTGCAGACGTGGAAGTCACGCTGGGTGCCGACAAGGGCTACGACGCCAAAGAATTCATTGATGCGCTCGATGAGCTGAAGGTCGTCGCGCATGTGGCCCGCAACACTTCCGGACGCCGCTCGGCGGTGCCGGAAGACATTGCGGCGACACCGGGTTATGCAGCCTCGCAGCGCAAGCGCAAGCTGATCGAGCAGTGCTTTGCCTGTGCCAAGACGATTGGACGCATCCGCCAGGTGATGGTGCGCGGCATCGAGCGGGTCGACCAGGTGTTCGTGCTGAACATGGCCGCCTACAATCTGGTGCGCATGCGAACGCTGGGGAAGATGTGTCCTGAGGCGGGGCAAGCGGCGTGAAAAGGGGGAAAACGCCCGAAAAAGTGGGTCTTGCACACCAAAAATGATGAAAACTTGAGCAGAGTGTTCAGGCATATGACGAATTTGAATCGTCCGGGGATCAGACACCTGTTCCCGTTCGGTATTTCAGCAGCCTGCTAGCCCTGAGAATCTTCGAGCATATCAATGCCCTCCTGGCGTGCCAGGGTCTGATGCTGCGCGCCGGCACAGCGGTGGACGCCACGATCATTGCTGCGCCTTCTTCGACGAAGAACAGCACCGGCACGCGCGATCCCGAGATGCATCAAACGAAGAAAGACAATCAGTGGCGTAGGTCACGAACACAGACGGCAGACCGGTAGTGCTGTACCGAAGATGGGAGAAGGCCTCCCGAAGCCGGCTTGCAGGAGCAGGCTTCAAGCTACCCGGTGCAGCTGCGTTCAAAAGGCGAGGTGGTGACGTGCCCGCTGTTTTTCGCCTTCCAATGAGCCGGTCTCATGCCGCCTTTGTTTGCTGATCATGCTGCTGCCTGAACCAGTCCGTGAGGGCCGTGACAGGCGAGCGGTATCCCAGCGTGGAGTGGCGGCGTCTGCGGTTGTAGAAGGCCTCGATGTAATCGAACAGGTCGGCCTGGGCCTGCGTGCGGCTCTCGTAGCGAACGCCGTGGACCCGTTCGTTCTTCAGGCTGTTGAAGAAACTCTCGGTGGGCGCGTTGTCCCAGCAGTTGCCCTTTCGACTCATCGACTGAGTCATGCCGTATTCCTCGAGCCTGGCGCGCATTGCCTGGCTTGCATATTGGCTTCCGCGGTCGCTATGGAAGACGACACCGGCATCCGGGCGCCGGCGAAACCAGGCCATCGTCAAGGCGTCGGTGACGATCTCGGCGCTCATCCTCGGCTTGATCGACCATCCGATGACCTCCCGGTTGAACAGGTCCAGCACGACGGCCAGGTACAACCAACCTTCGCCGGTCGCAATGTAGGTGATGTCGCCCGTCCAGACCTTATTTGGCGCCGGCGGCGTGAACCGGCGATCGAGCAGGTTGCCCGCAACAGGCAGCGAGTGCCTGGAGTCCGTCGTCGCCTTGTAGCGCCGCTTGTGCCTTGCACGAATGCCGTGCTCGCGCATCAGCGTTTCCACCCGGCGCAGCCCGATGTGATGGCCTCTGGCGCGCAGTTCGGCGTGCATGCGCCTGGAGCCGTAGGCGGCCTTGAACTCGGCGTGAATCGCCCGCATCAGCGCCACCGCCTGCGGGTCCGTCAAGCGCTGCGAGCCCGGCGTGCCGCCGCGCTTCCAGGCTCGCCAGCCCGAGATGCTCACTGCCAGAGCTTCACACAACTCGGGCATCGGGTAGTGCCTGCGGTGCGCATCGATCCAGGCGTACTTCACAGCGCATCCTTTGCGAAGTACGCCGTCGCCTTTTTTAATATTTCGACGTGCATCTTCAGCCTGGCGTTCTCCGCGCGTAACCGTGAAAGCTCCATCTGCTCAGCCGACACCGGCCTGGCGTCGGCCGCGTTCAGCCTGCCCGCCCGCGCAGCCTTGACCCAGTTGCGAAGCGTCTGTTCGACCAGCCCCAGCTCCCTTGCCGCCGTCGGTATGCCCACGCCTTGTGCATGCTTGACCGCCTGCTCCTTGAACTCGGCGGTGTACTGCTGCTTCGGAATCCGTTTCATCTCGCTTTCCTCAGGTCTCGATGTTAGCCATCGACCCTTGGAAGACGAAATTCGGGGGGCACCTCATGGTGCTAACCATATTGTGGAAGCATAAATCGACTCCCATCCTTGTGAATTTTGGATTCTGTTCGCAAACTGAACCCGGTCGGCAAGGTGGAACAACGGTATCCGAGCCCAGGTTCAAGAGCACTGGTGCCGTACAGTTCGGCATAAAAGCGGTTGCGCGCCGATGTTCGTACAGTTCCGGGCTGTGGGATCGGTAAACTTCCCGAAGAGCCCGACCAGAGCCCCGCTGCAGGCGGTCGAGGTAGAGACATCAGACAAAAAAGGGTGTGCTGTGTGCCGCCATGCACGCTGCGCGAATTCACAGTCCGCGTAGTACGTTCCCGCTTTCGAGAGGGGGCAAGCCGGTGCAGGACTTCTGTCTCCGTGCAGCGGCCGGACTGGAAACCAGGGTCGCCGCAGTCACAGTCAGGGCACTCGCTGCTTTGGTCATCCGCAGCAACATGAAGCAGTGTGTTTCAGCATCCCGCCGCCTCCGCCTCGGTATCCTGTGGCAAGGTTTTCGATCGGATGGCGAAACACGCTCGTCTGTATTGTCTTGTGTGAGGAACCAGGATGTCTGAATCACAACCCGCACCGAGCGGGCGTTCTCTTTATTTTGGCGGGAACTGGCATCATCCGGCCTCCGGTCGCTACGTCCCAACCTTCAATCCCGGTCTCGGGGAAGCGATCACTGATGTTGCGCAGTCCGATTCTGCCGACGTAGACGCTGCGGTCCGTGCCGCTCACGCAGCCTTTCGCGTCTGGCGCGATGTCGCTCCTCTGGAGCGTGCCCGGCTGCTCAAGGAAGTCGGGACGGTCGTACGCGCCCATGCACGAGAGCTGGCAGAACTGGATGCAGCCAACTGTGGCAATCCGGTACGCGAGATGCTCGGCGACGCCACAGTTGCCGCCGCACAACTCGATTTCTTTGCCGGTCTCGTTACGGAAATGAAGGGCGACACGATCCCGATGGGGCCGGATGCACTGAACCTCACGGTACGCCAACCGCTTGGAGTGGTCGCGCGCATTCTTGCGTTTAATCACCCGTTCATGTTTTGTGCCGGCAAGATTGCGGCGCCACTTGCAGCGGGGAATACCGTCATTGTGAAACCACCGGAGCAGGCGCCGCTGTCGTCGCTGCGACTGGCGGAACTGGTCCACAATATTCTGCCAAAAGGCGTATTCAGCGTTTTGCCTGGCGGCCGGGAGACAGGAGCGGCACTCGCGGGCCATCCGGGCATTGCCAAGGTAGCAATCATCGGCAGCGTGGGTGCAGGGCGAGCGGTAATGCGCGCCGCTAGCGATACGATCAAACCGGTGTTGCTGGAACTAGGGGGCAAGAACGCCCTGATCGCCTTTCCGGATGCGGACCCGGAACAGGTTGCACAGGCGATTGTCAACGGCATGAATTTCACCTGGTGCGGGCAGTCCTGCGGCTCGACGAGTCGCGCATTCGTGCACCGAAACATTTATGAAGACGTTCTGGCCCGACTCCCCGGCAAGGCACGCCATTTCGTACCGGGCGTGCCAACCAACGAAACAACGACGATGGGTGCCCTGATCAGCCGGACGCAGTACGAGCGGGTACTTGAATACATCTCATCGGCGGAAAAGGAAGGCGCTCGTCTGCTGACCGGCGGACGTACGCCAACAGATCCGGCACTACGAAAAGGCTTTTACATCGAACCAACCATCTTCGTTGACGTTGCCCCGACAATGCGAATTGCACGCGAAGAGATTTTCGGGCCCGTACTGGCAATCCTGCCCTGGGAGGATGAAGCCACAATGTTGTCACAGGTCAACCGCGTCGAATACGGATTGACGTGCTCGATCTGGACCAGCGACCTGTTGAAGGCGCACCGGACCGCGTTGGCAGTAGAAGCCGGTTTTGTCTGGATCAATGAGGTTTCGAAACACTTCCTTGGCGCACCATTCGGCGGCTGGAAGCAATCCGGTGTAGGTCGCGAAGAGTGCCTGGCAGAACTCCTCGCATTCACCCAGGAAAAGAACATTCACGTCAGCCTGAAGCAGGAGAGCGCCTGATGGACAATCCGTCGCGCAGTATCGACAAACCGATCGCGTCCGTTGGCGGCGAAATCTGGGGCAGTGACGCCGTCGCTGCCATGCTCCGCAAGCTGGAGATACCGTACCTTGCCCTGAACCCCGGCTCGAGCTTCCGCGGATTGCACGACAGCATCGTGAACCATCTTGGTAATGCACAGCCACAGATGCTGCTATGCCTGCACGAAGAACACGCCGTTGCAATAGCGCACGGGTACGCGAAAGTGACCAATCGTCCCATGGGGGTAATCCTGCACAGCAACGTCGGGCTGATGCACGCCACCATGGCGATCTACAACGCGTGGTGCGACCGCGTCCCCATGCTCGTCATCGGTGCAACTGGTCCTGTCGATGCCGCCAGGCGACGCCCGTGGATAGACTGGCTCCACACCGCCAGGGACCAGGGAGCGCTGGTCCGTCCTTACATCAAATGGGACGATCAGCCGGCCTCGGTGCCGGCATCGCTGGAATCATTGCTGCGCGCCGTGAACCTGACTCGCGCGGCCCCGATGGCTCCCACCTACGTCTGCCTGGATGTCTCGATGCAGGAGCAGCGTCTGGAGGCGATGCCGCCCTTCCCTGATCCCAAACGCCATGCGGCGCCGTCGACGAGCGTACCGCCCTCCGGGGACATCGCTGCAGCAGCAGAGCTGCTCGATGGCGCAAAAACGCCATTGCTCCTGCTCGGTCGGCTCTCACGCGACCCGCAGGACTGGGCCCGCCGCGTTGCACTTGCCGAGCGCCTTGGTGCCCGCGTGCTCACCGACATCAAGGTCGGTGCGGTATTCCCTACCGATCATGAACTGCACGCTGGTAAACCCGGATATTTTCTCGACGAGGCCGGTGCCCGGTGCATCCGGGAAGCCGACGTCATTGTGGCCTTCGACTGGGCGGATCTGGCCGGTACGCTCGCCCAGGCCGGTGATATCGACGCCAGGGTGATCAACGTGACGCTCGACCATCATCTGCACAACGGCTGGAGCATGGATCACCAGGCATTGCCGCCCGCTGATCTGCACCTGGGTGGAGACCCGGATCTGGCCCTGCACCTGATTGCCGATGAGCTCGGCACGGGCACCGGATCCGTGCCGAACTCGCTGCCGGCCCTTCCTGCGCTACGTCTCGACGGTCCGCCTCGTGAGCTCGATGTTGCCTCACTCGCTGCGGCCATGGGCGAAGTCCTGCGCGATGAAGTCGTGTCGCTCGTGCGGCTACCACTCGGCTGGACGGGAGATTCCTGGCATTTCCGTCATCCACTCGATTATCTGGGTTCCGACGGTGGCGCCGGCGTCGGCTCCGGCCCCGGCATGCTCATTGGCGCGGCACTCGCACTTAAGGGCTCCGGCCGAATCCCGGTGGCTGTCCTGGGAGACGGGGACATGATGATGAGCGCCTCGGCGCTGTGGACCGCCGCGCACTATCAACTGCCACTTCTGGCCATCGTCCTGAACAATCGTTCGTTCTACAACGACGAGATTCATCAGGAGCGGGTGGCTCGCACGAGGGGCCGACCGGTTGAAAACAAGTGGATCGGAATGAAGATCTGCGATCCCGACATCGATATTGCAGCGGTCGCACGGGCGCAGGGTCTGACCGGGATCGGACCGGTTTCGACGACGGACCAGCTCGTTGCAGCCGTCCGCGAAGGCTCGGCAGCCGTCAAAACCGGGGCATCCGTCGTCATCGACGCCAGAGTGAAACCCGGTTACAACCCAACCATGGCAGCGGGGATGACCCGCGACGGGCCTGCAGCCGCCGAAGCGTAGGTAGTGGCCACGGTTCCGGAGCCGGTCCCGCCTGCACGGAATATCACAGGCCCGAATCACTACGAGACGATTCGGGCCCGATACCTCGTCCCGGAGGCGTTCAGCCCCTTACCGGCTTCTTCACTGTGCGCGCCTCGGTATAGCGGCCAAGAAACGAATTGACTCCGACGGCGAGCAGGAAAACGACCAGCAGCAGCGCGTACATCCGCGGCATGTTGAACGTGGCGTAAGTCTGGATGACCGCGTAACCCAGTCCCTGATTGGCCAGCTTGGTCTCCGCGAGCAGCGTGCCGACGATCGCGACGCCCAGACCGATACGGGTTCCGTTGAGAACGGGGATCCGCATCGCAGGCATGTAGATCTTGGTGAACATCTGCACGGCGGTCAGGCGGAAACTGAGTCCGACCCGAATCAGCGCGGTATCGACCTGGCGCATCGAACCTGCGACGCTGACGGCGACGGGGAAAAAGCAGGATAGCGCACCCATCGCGATCTTCGATCCGATGCCGACACCGAACCACATGATCAGGATCGGAAAGAAAATGATCTTCGGTGTAGGCCCCAGGTAGTAGACCAAGGGTTCGAAGGCACCCGAAAGATAGCGATTGCGCCCCAGGATGACCCCGACGACGATACCGCTCCCCCCGCCGATCGCGACGGCGAGGAGAACCTCGCCCGTCGTGACTCCAAGGTGCCAGTAGAAAACCCGGTCGAAGAAGAGCAGGAAGAACTCCCGGCCAATCCGCGGCAGGGTCGGCACCACGTCGCGATACAACAGCCCGGACCGAGCCACCAGCTCCCAGGTAACGAGGATCGTCGTCAGGATGATCACGCGCGTCGCAAGGACGGCGCGTACCTTGTCCGATGTGACGGACGGGACCGGCTTTGTCGTCCCCAGTATGGCGGCCTGCTCCATGATCAATCTCCGGGCCCGGTTAATATCACCGGCGTGGTGGAATCTGGATCAGCTCGTCCAGCTGTTCTTTCGTGAGCGGCTGTGCGGTGTATTTCAGCACGACGGCATCCCGGACGATACGGTCCAGACCCACGATCCGATCCGGATTCACTGCCTCCTTCGGGAAAAACTCGTCACGGGTGCGTCTGGCGATCTCCAGCGGCACACCAACGAAGTCGGCATAGACCTTGAGCGCATTTTCGTCGGAATACATCGCCTCTATGGTCTCGCGATATGCATCCATGTAGCGCTCGAGCTGATCCTTCTTGTTCTTCAACACGGAGGTATTCGTGATCAGCAGGCGTACCGTCTGCGTCTTGAATGCCTTGGTGTCATTACCGGTCGCAATGACGCGGATCTCACCCCGGCCAAGCTGCTCGAGACCGAACGGCGGCGCGGACCAACCGACATCGATCTGGTTGGACATGACCTGTGTCAGCGTCGGTGCCGGGCTTCCCGTAGCCGTCAATCGGGGTTTGATGCCGTTCTCTTCCACGAACGCATTGACGATACCGTGCGTCGACGAACCGTTGGTTGAATAGGCGACGGTATGGCCATCAAAATCCTTCAGCGTCTTGATTGGAGAATCGGCCTTCACGTACCAGAACAGATCCTGACCGCCGGTGGTTTCTGCAGCCAGGATACGAATGGGGGCACCTTTCGAATGGGCCGACAGCGCTCCCATGATGCCGCTTGCGACTCCGATATCAACGCTGTTCGAAAGCACGGCCTGCTGGGTCTCGCCGCCGCCCTGGGTATAGAGCAGTTGTAGTTCCAGATTATGTTTCCTGAAGATGCCGAGCCGGCTTCCGACTTCGGAGATCGAGGTATCCCAGTTGCCCCGCTGGCCGACAGCGAGCTTGAGACGATCCTGCGCCTGGGCGAGCCCGATGCTGGAAGCAATCAGCAGCGAAATGCCCATGATGGACAAGATCCGCTTCATGAAAATCATTTTGAATCCTCCTTGTTTGTCATTCCATGGCTTTCGGTAAACGATTCACCGGAAAACCACTCCTCGAACCATATTCAGATCCTGAAGCCCTCCAGCGTCGATGGATGAAAAAGCTCTTCGATCACCAACCGGCGAGGCGAGAGGCCCTGGAGATGATGGGAGGCAAGAAACGCCTCGAGCACATGGCGGTTCGGCTCCACGCCGTAGGGCCAGAATTCGCGACCCATCAACGTCCGGGCTGACTGCAGCTGTTCCTCGACGAAAGGCAGGGTGATCTTCGTTGCCGAGGTGTCATTCAATCGGGCAAGAGCAAGCTGCTTCGACTGTTCAAATGCCTTCAGAAGAGCAGCCGGAAGCCACGGGTGCTCGTCGACGATCGTTCGACGAGCACCGATCAGGTGCATGATCGGAAAGATTTTCGTACGTTGGTAGTAATCCGTAGCAACCGACACGGGATCCGGAAAGAGCCGTACGATGTCGCGATGTCCGGCATCGAATGACGACGGCGAGCGTGGTCCGATGAATCCGTCGATCTCGCCATCAGCCAGCATCTGATTCAGCGAGCGATCCGCTGGTGCCTGCTCCAGACGTATGTCCGCCGGCAGTGCCACCCGGATCTTCTCGATGCGGCCCGGCTGCTCGATACCGCCCCGCACCCAGATCACGTCCGACGGCTTCACCCCGTAATCGTCGTGCAGCAGGCTGCGAATCCATACGCAGGCGGTGAGCTGGTACTCCGGGCAGCCGATGCGCCTGCCCTTCAGATCCTGCGGTCGGTCGATGCCGCGGTCGTTGCGGACGAAGATCCCGGTATGCCGAAAGGCACGTGATACGAAGGCGGGCACGCCGACATAAGGGTTAGACCCTTGCGCCGTCTTGATCGCGAAGGTCGAAAGCGACGCTTCACAGACGTCGAATTCGGTATGCCGGAAGGCACGAAAGAAGATTTCTTCCGGCTCGAGCTTCATGAATACCGGATCGACGCCATCGATCTGCACTTCACCGTCGAGCAATGGCCGGTTGCGATCGTAATCCCCGATGGCGATGGACAGGCGCAGTTTCGACAATGATCTCTCCCTTGATACCTTTCGACGGGACCCGATCTCCGTCAGAGACGTTCCTGGTCAGGGTAAACCGGCCGTGCTGCACTGGTGGCGGCACCCTTCATCGCTGCGCAGGGCGAAGCCAGCGTTCGACCAGTTCCAGCGCCGAGAACAGAAAGACACTGACCAGGACCACGAACACAATGGTGGCAAAAACGCCTGGAAGATCGTAGCGCTCGGCAAGGTCGTTGATCAGCTGACCAAGACCGCCGAAGTTGATGAGGAATTCCACACCGATGAGATTGATCAGCGTGAAGATCAGCCCCAGACGAATCCCGGTGAAGATTGTCGGAATTGCTGCTGGAAACTGAATCTTCCAGAAAAGCTGTGATCGGGTCAGGTTGTAACTGTGGCCCACATCCAGCAGCGTCTTGCGGACGCCCTGAAATCCCTCGAGCGTCTTGAGCAGGGCCGGCGCGAGGCCGGCCACGAAACCAATCGCAATGATGGTGGCCGAACTCCGGCCGAAGATCACGAGGAAGAGCGGGTAGGCGAGCACGATCGGAGCGGCGGCGGCGGCGGCAATCCACGGCTCGGTCGCCAGCCGGGCGATGCGGTACCGGTGGAGGAACATGCCGATGCCGATTGCAAAGCTGATGACGAGCAGGCTGGCGATGAGTGCCTCCATGCCGGTGAGCAGCAGCCGGTGCAAAAGCTGTTCCTCGGCGAACAATCGGGGGAAACTCAGCAGCACGGACGATGGAAACGGGATGACGAATTGATTCAGTACCCCGATCCGCAGCAGCCACTCGACCAGACCGAGGAAGCCCAAGACGCAACCGGTGCCGAACAAGGCGGGTGGAACCAGATAAAGTCGCACGGCCTTCAGCTTCCCTTCATGCGCGAGAGCTCTTCCGACTCCGCCATCCCGCGCGAGGCTTCCTCGCGCAGATCATTCCAGATCTCCGCCACATGACGTCCGAAGGCCTCGCTGCCCACGATGTCCCCGGTTCTCGGACGCGGCAGATGAATGTCGACAATCCGCTTCACCCGACCAGGCCGGAACGTCATGATGACGACACGGTCAGAGAGTTGAACCGCTTCAGTAATGTTGTGGGTGATGAGCAGGGTCGTCTGCCGCAGTTCCTCCTGGATCTTGAGGACCTTGTCCCCGAGCAGCACACGTGTTTGCTCGTCCAGAGCGGCAAACGGCTCATCCATCAACAGGATCCGCGGCTCGAATACCAGCGTGCGGGCAATGGCGACACGCTGGCGCATGCCCCCGGAAAGCTCGGATGGATACCGCTGCTCGAATCCGCTCAGCCCGACCAGATCAACGAACCTGCGCGCGACTTCATGCCGCTCGGCCTTTGATACACCCTTGATCTCCAGGGGAAAGGCGATGTTGTCGATCACCGTGCGCCATGGAAAGGTCGATTCTTCCTGAAAGACCATGCCGATGGAGGAATGGGGGCCCGAGATCTGTTCGCCGCCGATCCGCACGGATCCTTCGTAGCCAGGCACGAGGCCGCCGAGGATATTGAACACCGTCGACTTGCCGCAGCCCGACGGACCGATGATCGAAACAAACTCTCCGCGCCGAATCTCGAAGGACACGCCGTCAACCGCAGTTACCGTGCCATGGCGTGTTTTGAAATGCATCGAGACATCCTGGATGACCAGGTCGATTTCATCCGCCGTGCCGGTTGCCGGATCCTGCGCCGCTGCCGATACTCCCATATCCATGTCACCCTTCCGATGGCTGTCCACCATATGATTGAATGTGCGCGGTTGACTCTGCCGCAGGAAAGGCCGTGCAGTCTCGTGCGGACCATGCGTCATTGAGTCGCCCCGACTCGCGGTCCGCCACTCTGGGGTATCGTCACGCTTCAGAAACGCTGCATCCAGTCCACGCCATCGGCCGGCGGCAGCGCAACCAGGCTAGAAACCAGACAGATCTGAAAAATCAGATAACGCCTGTTGGCAGGTGGCCGGGACGACCTGTTATCTTTTATATATTGCTGACGTCCGGCTGAAAACCGCATCAAACCGTTCCCGATACGATTCCTCAAAAATATTGATTCCGCTCTTGTGCGCCCCAAACCCAGGCAAAACTTCTGCACGCACGGAACCTCACGACATCCACCTCCGCAACTCACTGCCCGAACAGGACTGTCCGGCTTCAGTCTGGGAGGCAGACAAAAAAATGACAAGCCGGCAAGACGATTTTTTCTTCCACAATATGGCGGACTTGCCGTACGCTACGATTCATGCATGCTCGCGTGTTGCGAACATGCGCCTGCTGTATCTGCTACCGTACAGCCCCGAGCTGAACCCGGCCGAACACCTGTGGGAGACGCTGCGTGAGGAGCGCTTCGCCAACACCGTCTTCGCAGACCTCGGTGCTGTTGAAGACGCACTGACCGAAGGACTGTACGACCTGGAGAACGACCCGGTCAGAACCCAATCAATGACCGGGTTCGACTGGAAAACTTCTATATCTTTGAACGCGAGGTAGTACCGGAAACGGCAGGTCCCGGCCAACGCTATTCATCAGGGTCCTGCAGGATTTTCCAGTGCCCTCCACGGGCCGAACCGATCCGGTACAAAATGCCCCGGTTCTTGAGCCTGGCCAGGGTCTTGTCTACGGCCGTCATGCTCACGCCGACCTTTTCGGCCAGGATTCGTGTCGAGATTCGGGAGTTACTGCGGATCAGCAAAAGAACGGCACCTTCGGTTTCACCCAACCTTTCACCCAACCTTTCACCCAACCTTTCGAGCCAGACACGCTTCTCGGTCAAGTCTTTTGAGATGTCTCCCGTTTGATCGTCAGCCTGGGCCGAACCAACGCTCTGAAGGTAGACCTCCGAAAACGGAAATTCGGCCCAGGCATCCCGTCCGTCAAATTCGATGCGCGGCTCCGGCGTCCCGGCCTCGCGGCAGGCCTCGAAAACACGCTGGATCCCACGACCCCATGCCTCGATTTCTCCGGCACGAAAGAACACGTGGGCAATCTCCGGATTGTGCGGCTCGGACGAGTGAGCACCCAGCAGCTTTTCCATCGTCCAGCCTTCTGGCAGTTGCCCGGGATTCCAGATGCGCAGGCGGTCCGGGTAGACCCGAATCTGGATGGGAGCCGGTGTGGCATAGTCCCTGTGGATTGCGGCATTGAGCAAGGCCTCACGTAACGCGCTCGGTGGCATGGGAAAGCGCTCGATGCGTCGAATTCCCTGGTAACTGATTCCAGCACGCAGGTATTTGGTGAGAATCAGCTCGAGGGCCTTGCCTGGCTGCGAGAAGACATCGCCAGTAACCTCGTCCTGATAGCGCAAATCGGTTTCGCTCGCGAAGTAGCCGATTTTCATGGATGCGCCGGTGACGAATCTCTCCGGATCAGGGTGAAACAGCAATACGGCTGAGCGCTTCAGATAATTGCCCTCCGTCAGTCGCAGCTTTTCCAGCAAACCCGGATCATCCCCAACCAGGGCGTCGGGATCCAGGCGCCCGCTTTTGAGCGCCCTCTGCCGGAAGCGCGCAATCGCGGCCGGATCCAGATCAGCAACCGAAACTCGCGGTACCGGGACCGAATCCCAGGTTCGGCCGTAACGACGCAGGATGAAACGATCCAGCGCAGCACCCTTGAGCACCTGGTTCGTGCTGCCGCTGCGAAGGTAGTAGCTGCCCTTGTAGCTGATCGGATTGGGATGGTCATCCACCTGGATTTCGAGATAGTCCTTGCCTCGCTCTGTGCACAGGTTCACCGTGACCAGAATGCCGAGCGCATCGCGAACCTTGTTGGGGAGTTCTTCAAGCAGACGATGCCCATCCTCCAGTCCCGACACTCGGCCCTTGTCGTCACGGCCGACCACCAGGACACCACCGTCGGCATTGGCAAAACCGCAAATCCACTTCAGGTGTTCATCCCGCCAGGACGATTTCCATTCAGTGTGCTGGTCCTCGCTCACGCTGCACCCTCCAGTCCCATCAGTCGCACCCGGCCAGTGAGGAACGGCCGGGGAGAACGCAAAAACAAGCGGCTTGCGCTGCGATACTGCATAACCTGATGTGGCCCCGCAACCTCGTCCGGTATCGCCGAGCGTCCTTGTGAAGGATAAAACCGACATTTCTCAGCTCGAAGAAAGGTCGAGCGCCGGTTCCGGCAGCAAGGCACTGCATGCCCGGGCGAAGGAACGGCATCTCCAATCCTTGCCGTCCACCGTGAACCTGCCCGATGACACCGAAAGGCGTCGCTGAATCCATTGATCCCGGCAAAGCGGGACCGGAATGGAGCACCGGTCGCTGCAGCGACCGGCCACTCGGCCTCACGAAGCGAGCAGCACGCTAGACTCTTCCATTTTCTCCAGCGACCGGAGCCCCGTGCATGTCCGTTCCCCCGAAAGAGCGCTACTTTGAGGATTTCCATCCGGGCGAAGTGATGGAAGTGGGTGACTATCTCGTCACCGAGGAAGAGATCATCGACTACGCGCGCCGCTACGATCCGCAGCCGTTTCATCTGGATCACGAGGCGGCAAAGAAGTCGATTTTCGGCGGGCTGATCGCCAGTGGCTGGATGACGGGCGGCATCATGATGCGGCTGCTCGTCGACCACTTCATCTCTCCGCTATCGAGCATGGGCTCGCCGGGGGTGGACGAAGTGCGCTGGATGCAGCCGGTGCGGCCAGGCGACCGTCTGCGGCTGCGGGTGACGGTCCTCGATACGCGCCGGTCGCAGAGCAAGCCCGACCGCGGCGTCATCGAGGCGCTGCAGGAGGCGATCAACCAGAATGGCGAAACGGTGATGCGCCTGCGCGGCATGGGGCTGTACAAGTGCCGCGAGGCCGGGTGCTGAAGCCCTGTGCCCTGCTCAGGGCGCGGGTGCAGTCATCGGCGGTGGCAGGGGGCTGGACGCATTCTCATGTCGACGCCGGGTCGCTTGCCGCGCCCAGGACGTCGGCATCGGCGACTGCGGGGTCCGATTCCGTGAGCCGCACGTATTCGCGAATCGCGAAGCGATCGGTCATGCCGGCCACGTAATCGGCGATCGCCCGCTCGCCGAGGCGGCTGGCGCGCTCCTGGTGCTCTTCGGGCAGCCGCAGTGGATCTTCCCGGTACAGGGTGAAGAGTGTGCGGATGATGGCGCGGGCGCGGTGCATCACCGCCAGTACGCGTTCATGCTCGTACAGACAGGTGTGCAGGAACCGCTTGAGTTGCATCGATTCCGCATGCATGCGCGGCGAGAATGCGGCCAATGCTGAGGCCGCACGTACATCCTCGATCGACGCGATGCCGGCGGCGTCGATGCGGCGCTGCGTCTCGCTGATCAGGTCCGTGACCAGTTCATCGATCATCCGGCGGATGGTCTCGTGCACGAGCCGGCGCCCACGGATGTCCGGATGACGTTCGATGACCGTCCGGTAGTGCCGTCCGAACAGGCTCACCTCGACGAGCGCATCGAGGTCGAGCAGACCGGAGCGCAGCCCGTCGTCGACGTCATGATTGTTGTAGGCGATTTCGTCGGCACGATTGGCGATCTGCGCTTCCAGCGACGGCTGACGCTGCGTGAGAAAACGTTCTCCGATCTCGCCCAGCCGCCGGGCACGCGTCTTCGTGCAGTGCTTCAGGATGCCTTCGCGCGTCTCGAAGCACAGATTCAGGCCGTCATGCCCGGCATACTGTTGTTCGAGTTCATCCACGACACGCAGCGACTGCAGATTGTGCTCGAAGCCGCCCCACGGTTTCATGCAGGTATCGAGTTCGTCCTGCCCGGCATGACCGAACGGCGTATGGCCGAGATCATGTGCGAGTGCGATGGCTTCGACGAGATCCTCGTTCAGTCGCAGGAAACGGACGATTGAGCGCGCGATCTGCGCCACCTCGATCGAATGCGTCAGGCGCGTGCGGAACAAGTCGCCTTCGTGGTTGACGAAGACCTGCGTCTTGTATTCGAGTCGGCGGAAGGCCGTGCAGTGCACGATGCGGTCGCGGTCACGCTGGAACTCACTGCGCGTGGCCGAGGCACTCGCCGGGAAGCGCCGGCCGCGGCTGCGATCCGGGTCGGCCGCCCAGGGAACGCGTGCCGTGCCCGCCATTCCGTCACCTCGGCCCGGGACTGCCGCGATCGTCGTGGACGCCGGCCAGATCGCCAGCACCCGGCGTGCTTTCCACCGCAGCCTGCACCGCCGCAGGCTGCCCATCCTCCCCGCTGAACGCGGCAATGGCGGCCAGCAGCGGCTCCGCTGGCACCCGACGCACGAGCGCACGGCCAAGCGCTTCGAGCAGAACGAATTTCGGCGTTCCCTGTTCGGCCTTCTTGTCGATACTCATCAGCTCCAGCCAGCGTGTCGCTGGCCAGGACGGCGCCCGCAGCGGCAGGCGTGCGGCCGCCACCGCGCCGGTCAGGCGAACGCACGCATTCGCGTCGAGCATGCCCAGGCGATGCGACAGGTCGGCCGCCATCAACATGCCGGTGCCGACCGCTTCGCCGTGCAGCCACTGGCCATAACCGCTGCCGGTCTCGATGGCGTGCCCGAAGGTGTGCCCGTAATTGAGCACTGCACGCAGGCCGCTCTCGCGCTCATCGGCGGCAACGACACCGGCCTTGATCTCGCACGAACGGCGGATCGCTGCCGACAGTGCGCCGGGCTCGCACGCGAGCAGCGACGGCATCGTGCGTTCGAGCGAATCGAGGTAGTCGACATCGGCGATCGCGCCGTGCTTGATCATCTCGGCCAGGCCGGCACTCAACTGGCGCGCCGGCAGCGTGCGCAGCGTGTCGACGTCGGCCAGAACCAGGCGCGGCTGATGGAAGGCGCCGATCATGTTCTTGCCACGCGGATGGTTGATCGCCGTCTTGCCGCCGACCGAGGAATCGACCTGCGCCAGCAGCGTCGTCGGCACCTGCACGAAATCGATGCCGCGCTGATAGATGGCGGCGGCAAATCCGGTCAGGTCACCAATGACCCCGCCACCGAGCGCCACGAGCAGGCTGCGGCGATCGAAGCGGCACTCGAGCAGGCGGTCGAGCACCTGATCGAGCGAGGCCTGATTCTTGTATTCCTCGCCATCCGGCACGAGGATGGTCTCGACCACTGCGGCCGCCCGCAGCGAGCGGCGCAGCGGCTCGAGGTAGCGCGACGCCACCGTGTCGTTGCTGACGATCGCGACCTGGCGGCCGGCAGCCAGTTCCGCCAGCCGTTCGTCCGTTGCCAGCAGATCCGCGCCGATCCGGATCGG
>Ga0265293_10003455_pt1 | contig 29344 bp, 28 predicted proteins | sample Munlanlewell138R_FD_192505 | JGI IMG/M metagenome (GOLD analysis project Ga0265293, IMG submission 192505) | Leachate microbial communities from a municipal landfill in Southern Ontario, Canada - Leachate well 138R | ecosystem: Engineered > Solid waste > Landfill > Unclassified | place: Canada... | reverse complement strand
CGAACCGGGATCCATGCCTGGTTACCTGCCAGAGTAATTGTCCAACTAAAGAATTCTAATATGGTAAAAGTCAAAATCTGGGATCTGCCCGTTCGCATTTTTCACTGGTCACTGATCGCCCTCCTGGGTTTCTCCTGGTACAGCGCCGAAATCCGCGCCATGGATTGGCACCGCTATTCCGGCTACGGCATTCTGGGGTTGCTCGCGTTTCGTCTCTGCTGGGGTCTGTGGGGCAGCCATACCGCGCGCTTTTCGACGTTTGTCAAAGGTCCCGCCACAGTCTCCGCCTACCTCCGGGGCCACCTGGCGCGGCCATCCACAGTGGTGGGGCACAACCCCCTGGGCGGCTGGAGCGTGCTGGCGCTGCTGCTGGTACTGACGTTGCAGGTGAGCAGCGGCTTGTTCGCCGTCGATGTCGATGGCCTTGAGTCCGGCCCCCTGTCCTACCTGGTCAGTTTTGACGCCGGCAGGGCGCTGGCGGATATCCACGAAGTGAGTTTCAACGTCTTGCTGGCGCTGGTCGCCGTGCACGTGCTGGCGATACTGTGGTACGAATGTGTTCGCAGGGAGCGCCTTGTGCTGCCCATGGTGCACGGCCATAAACAGATCGCCGGAGAGGCTCCGGCAAAGCTGTCCGCAGGGGCGGGCCGGGTGGTCGCGACGGTGGCGCTGAGCGCCCTGCTGGTATACCTGGTCAGCATCGGCTTCCGCCTTTGAGCGGAAGCCCGGCAAAGGGGCGTCTGGCAGCCTGCCGCGTCATTGCTCCGGGGCCAGGGGTCAGCCAAACAACCCCTTGAAGAAAAAGAAGAACAGGATGGCAAGCCCCGCCCCGGCGGGGAGGGTCACCAGCCAGGAGATGAAAATGGTGCCGATCACCCGCAGGTTCAATGCCGCGATCCCGCGCGCCAGGCCCACGCCCAACACCGCTCCCACCAGGGTATGGGTGGTGGAGACCGGGATGCCGGTGGCGGAGGCCAGCACCACCGTGGAGGCGGCGCCCAGTTCGGCGGCAAAGCCGCGGCTCGGAGTCAGCTCGGTGATCTTCTTGCCGATGGTGGCCATCACTTTGAACCCGTAGGTGCCGAGACCGACGACGATACCGATGGCGCCCAGCAGCAGGATCCAGTTGGGCATGGCGGTGGTATTGGTCACCGCGCCGGATTTCACCACGCCGACGATGGCGGCGAGGGGCCCCACGGCATTGGCCACGTCGTTGGAGCCGTGGGCAAAAGCCATGCTGCAGGCGGTGAATACCATCAGCACGGCAAAGACTTTTTCCACGCTGTAGAAGCGGTTGTTCTTTTCCCGCTCCGGGTTGCGCTGTACGCGGCTGAGGAAATAGATGCCAACCAGCGCCGTCACGGTGCCGATCAGCAGGGAGAACAGGGTGGCCTGCCCCATGCTGACGACAATCCCGGAATCGGCGAGAACGTACTTGAGGCCCTTGACCACGGTCACCATGGAGATCAGGAAGCCGACGGCGAACATATAGACGGGAATGTAGCGCTTGGCTTTGGCGAAGGGATCGTCGGTATTGAGGATCAGGTACTGCACGCTGCGGAACAGGGCGAAGGCGATGACCCCGGCCACCAGTGGCGACACCACCCAACTGGCCACGATATGGGTCAACTTGTCCCACTGGACGAATTCAGGGCCGATGCCCACGGCGGCGAAACCGACGATGGCGCCGACGATGGAGTGGGTGGTAGACACCGGCCAGCCCATGATGCTGGCGATCAGCAGCCAGATCCCCGCCGCCAGCAGCGCCGAGAGCATGCCGTAGACCAGATAGTGCGGCATCTCCGCCATGGTGCCGGCATCGATGATACCGCTGCGGATGGTGGCGGTGACCGCGCCCCCGGCCAGATAGGCACCGAGGAACTCAAAGATCATCGCGATCAGGATCGCCTGCTTGATGGTCAGAGCTTTCGAGCCGACGGATGTCCCCATGGCGTTGGCGACATCGTTGGCTCCAACCCCCCAGGCCATGAAAAAACCAAAGATACAGGCAAGGATAATCAGTATCTGCCCATATTCGGCAAACAGTGTCATTGGCGTTCCTCTGTCGGGGAGTTAACGGGCAACCAGGGTTTGCAGACGCCCACCGACCCGGCGGGCGCGATTGGCAAGGCCGCCGACCTTGTCGATGATGTCGTAGAGAAACATCATGTCGAGGGGAGGGTAATCTTTTTCGATGGCGTACAGTTTGTGGCGCATGGTGCGTTCCAGGATGTCGGCCTGGCGTTCTTTCTCGTCGAGTTCATGGATCAGCGCTTCGACGAGATCCACTTCGCGGCCGATGAAGCCGGCCTCGAGCAGTTCGTCGAGTTCATTGATGATTTTCAGCGCCTGGCGGGTGACGGCGATGGCGGCGCCGACCAACCGGCGCATGTCCTCCTGGGCGGGCTGTGGCACACCCATGCGCCGCCCGAGCATCAAGCCGGCGATATCCCTGGCCCGGTTGGCAATATTGTCCTGAACGGTCAGCAGTTCGAGGAGATCGGAGCGCGATACCGGCATGAACAGGCTCTTCGGCATGCGCAACCGCAGTTCGCGCTTGATGTCATCGGCTTTGTTCTCGAGAACGCAGATACTGTCGTAGTGCGTCTCCGCGGTGGGCCAGTCGCCGGCGATGGCCGCGGCGAGGAAGTCGGCGAGTTCTGCGGCGCAACTGGTGACCAGGGACATGTGTTCCTGGAGCGGCTTGATGGGCGACTTGCCAAACAGCATGGAAATGGGATTGCTCATGGGTGGGTCTCCGGAGGATGGCGCGAAGTATAGGTGCCTGTCACCGAATTGTCACACGGGATATGCACACCATATCGGTGGCTGTGCTGTGCAGATCCCGGCGCGACGGCGCCTCTCTGGCCTCAGCGCACCCTGTGGCCTTGCGGGATCCATGCGGGTTACTTGGCCGTCCAGCCGCCGTCCATCGGCAGGATCGCCCCGGTGATGTTGCGCGCGCCATCGGTGCACAGGAAGGTGGTCAGCTCGCCGATCTCTTCGACCGTGACGAACTGCCTGGTGGGCTGGGCGAGCAGCATGACGTTGCGCTTGACCTCGTCCTCGGTGATGCCCCGGGTGCGGGCGGTGTCGGCGATCTGGTTTTCGACCAGAGGGGTCCACACATAGCCGGGGCAGATGGCATTGCAGGTGATGTTCTGCTCCGCCACCTCCAGCGCCACGGTCTTGGTGAGCCCGGCGACGCCGTGCTTGGCGGCCACATAGGCGGCCTTGAAGGGCGACGCGCGCAGGGCGTGGGCCGAGGCGAGGTTGATGATCCGGCCCCAGCCGGCGGCTTTCATGTGCGGCAGGGCGTGACGGATGGTGTGAAACGACGAACTGAGATTGATGGCGATGATCCGGTCCCACTGCTCGGTTGGGAACTCATCCACCGGGGCGACGTGCTGGATGCCGGCGTTGTTGACCAGGATATCGACCGCGCCGAAGGCGGCGAGGGTGGCGGCGATCAGCTCGGCGATCTCGCCGGGCCTGGTCATGTCGGCGCCGTGGAAGCGGGCGCTGACGCCAAACTCCTGTTCGACACCCTGGCGGATGCGCTCGATCTCGGCGGCGTCGCCGAGGCCGTTGAGCATCACGTCGATGCCTTTGCCCGCCAGGGCCCGGGCCATGCCGAGGCCGATGCCGCTGGTGGAACCGGTGATCACTGCTGCTTTGCGTCGGGACATGGCGAGCTCCTGTCAGGTCGAGCCGGGTGGCGATGGGCGGGCACCAGCGAGCGGACGCGTCCGCCGGATGGTGCGTTGCACAATATTGTAAAGGCTATGGCCCGCCGCCGGAACCGTCCAGTGGCAGGGGCCACAATAAAATTCTCGCCCCCGGCCCGGCGATCCGCGGCATTCAGGCATGGGCGAACTTGTCGTTTTCGCCCAGCCAGCGGCGGATCAGCGGGCCGCTGTTGGCCGGATGACGGGCCAGCAGGCGCACTGCCGCGGACTTCACCTCCGGCAGCAGCTCGGCGTCGCGCTGCAGGTCGGCGATGCGCAGCTGCAGCTCGCCGGTCTGGCGGGTACCGAGCACTTCGCCGGGGCCGCGCAGTTCCAGGTCTTTCTCGGCGATGACGAAGCCGTCGTTGGTCTCGCGGAGAATCCGGATGCGCTCCTTCGAATGGCGCGACAACAGGGTGCCGTAGAGCAGCACGCAATGACTCTCGCGCTGGCCGCGACCGACCCGGCCGCGCAACTGGTGGAGCTGGGCGAGGCCGAGGCGCTCGGGGTTCTCGATGACCATCAGGCTGGCGTTGGGCACGTCGACACCCACTTCGATCACCGTGGTGGCCACCAGCAGGTCGATCCCGCCGTCCTTGAAGGCGCGCATGACCTGCTCCTTCTGGGCGGGCTTGAGGCGACCGTGAATCAAGCCGATCCGCACGCCGGGAAGCATCAGATGCAGTTCCGCCGCGGTCGCCTCGGCGGCTTGGGCCTCGAGCACGTCGGATTCCTCGATCAGGGTGCACACCCAGTAGGCCTGGCGGCCCTCGGCGCAGGCGCCGCGCACCCGGTCGATAACGTCGCCGCGCCGCAACTGGCTGACGGCCACCGTGTTGACCGGCGTGCGCCCCGGCGGCAGTTCGTCGATCACCGAGCAGTCGAGGTCGGCATAGGCACTCATCGCCAGGGTGCGGGGAATGGGGGTGGCGGTCATGATCAACTGGTGGGGCATGGCCTCGCCACTGCCCTTGTGGCGCAGCGCCAGCCGCTGGTGGACGCCGAAGCGGTGCTGCTCATCGATGATGGTCAGGCCCAGCCGGCGGAACCGCACGTCCTCCTGGAACAGGGCGTGGGTGCCGACCACCACCTGGGCGCTGCCGTCGGCGATGGCGGCCAGCTGCATGTCCCGGGCCTTGCCCTTGAGCTTGCCGGTGAGCCAGGCGATGCGGATACCGAGCGGCGCGAGCCAGCTGTCGAAACTGGCGCGGTGCTGCTCGGCGAGGATCTCGGTGGGGGCCATGATGGCCGCCTGATAGCCGTTGCCCACCGCGCACAGTGCGGCCAGCGCCGCGACCACGGTCTTGCCCGAGCCGACATCGCCCTGTACCAGGCGCAGCATCGGGAACGGATTGGCGAGGTCGGCGAATATTTCCCCCGCCACTTGCTGTTGCGCCCCGGTGAGAGGAAACGGCAGCCGGTCGAGAAACCGTCGATGCAGTGCCGGGTCCGCGGGGAGGGGGGGGGCCGCCAGGCTCTGGGCCTGTTGGCGCAGCCGCAACAGGCTCAGGTGATGGGCGAGCAGTTCCTCGAAGGCGAGGCGCTGCTGGGCCGGGTGATCGCCCTCGGCGAGCTGTTCCACCGGGGTTTGTGCCGGTGGTTGGTGCAGAAAGTGCAGTGCCGCGGCGAGGCTTGGCCCCGGTGCTCCGTCGTGGCGTGGCGGCAGCAGTTCCGCGGGCACCAGTTCGGGCAGCGCATGGTCATCGAGCTGGGCCAGGGCCTGGGCGGCAATGCCCCGCAGGCGCTGTTGGCTGATGCCTTCGGTGGCCGGGTATACCGGTGTCAGCGTGCTGGCCAGTGGCGCGCTGGCGCCGTGCTCGACGAATTGGTACTCCGGGTGGACCATCTCCAGTCCCGCGGCTCCGGGGCGCACTTCGCCGTAGCAGCGAATCAGCGCACCAGTCTGGAGGTTGGCTTTCTGGCCGGCGGAAAAGTGGAAAAACCGCAGAGTGAGGGTGCCGGTATCGTCCTGGATCCTGCACACCAGGCTGCGCCGCCGGCCGATCACCACATCGCTGCCGCGAATGATGCCCTCGACCACCACGTCGCCGTGGGGTTGCAGGGCGCCTATCGGTGTGACCCGGGTGCGATCCATATAGCGCAGCGGGAGGTGAAAGAGCACGTCCTGCACGGTATGGATATCGAGTTTGGCCAGCTTTGCCTCGAGCTGGGTGCCGACGCCCCGCAGTTGGGAGACGGGTTGCTGATCGAGTGTTGGTCTCGGCATGGTGGTTTTCCTGTTGCCTGTCCGTGGCGAGGTACCGGGTCATTCCGCTTGTTTCAGACCCGGGAACTTGGTTTCGAGAATGGCCTGGCGCAGTGCATCGATGGCCTTGTGGCGCGGAAAGCTGGCGCGCCACGCCAGGGCGGCGGTGCGGCACGGCGCCGGTTTGGCGAACGGGCGGGTCACCAGGTTCTGCATCTGATTCTGGGTGCCGAGCACGGCGGTCAGCGGCAGGATGGTGATGCCGAGGCCGCTGGCCACCATATGGCGCATGGTTTCGAGCGAGCTGCCCTCGGTGTCGGTGCGGATGCCGCGGTCGTTGTCGCGGCCCTGCTGGCGGGCCAGGTTGGGCAGGGCTTCGAGAACCTGGTCGCGGAAACAGTGGCCCTCGCCGAGCATCAGAATGTTCTCGCCGTCGAGATCCAGGGGTTTGATGGTCTTCAACTGGGCGAGGCGGTGGTCTTCCGGTATCAGCACCACGAACGGCTCGGTATACAAGGGTTGGGTAACCACGTCCGGCTCGGTGAACGGCAGGGCGATGATGATGACGTCGAGTTCGCCGTTGCGCAGCCGCCTGCGCAGGGTGGCGGTGTAGCTTTCTTCCACCACCAGCGGCATGTGGGGGGCGATTTCCCGCAGCTTGGGGATGAACTGGGGAAAGAGATAGGGCCCGATGGTGAAGATCCCTCCCACTTTCAGCGGGCTGTTGAGCTGATCCTTGCCGGCGGCGGCGATGTCGAGGATGCGCGAGGCTTCCTCCAGCACGCGCTGGGCCTGGGCGATGACGTTTTCGCCGGTGGGGGTGGGGGAAACCTTGTTCTTCGAGCGTTCGAACAATTCGATGCCGAGTTCCTGCTCGAGCTTTTTCACCGCGATGCTGAGGGTCGGCTGGCTGACGTGGCAGCGGTCCGCGGCCTGGCCGAAGTGCTGCTCCTGGGCAAGGGTGACGATATAGCGCAGTTCCGTTAGAGTCATGGAGAATCGCCGGTGACGGGGTATGGCAAAGATAATAGGCAAAAATTATTGCAAGAGGCAAGCTAATTGAAAATTTTGTTGGTTGGATATGGTGATCTGGCGCGTCGGCTCACCCCCGGGCTGCTCGCCGACGGGTGTACGGTGAGCGCCCTCCGGCGTTCGCCGGGCGCGGTGGCCGGGGTGCGGATGTTCACCGGCGACTGCCGGGATCCACAACTGCTGGCGAAGGCCCTCGCCGGGCAGGATGCGGTGGTGGTGACCCTGACGCCGGGCGGGTTCAGCGAGCGGGATTACCGCGACACCTATGTCGCCGGCGCCGGCGCCCTGGCCGGGGGAATCGCCGCCGCGGCGCGCCGGCCCGGCCTGGTGCTGTGGGCATCGAGTACCAGTGTCTACGGCGAGGACGGCGGCGAGTGGGTGGATGAAGGTTCAGCGGCCCGGCCCAGGGGGTTTTCCGGACGCTGCCTGCTGGCGGCGGAGGCAATCATCGGCGACCTGCCGGTGCCGGCCGCGGTGGTGCGTTTCAGCGGCATCTACGGCCCCGGTCGCAACCACCTGCTGGAGGCGGTGAGGTCCGGGCGTTGCGCGCCGGCCGAGCCGGTGAAGTGGACCAACCGCATCCACAGCGACGACTGCGCCGCTGTACTGAGGCATTTGCTCGAGCGCTCGCGGGCCGGCGTTTCGCTGGCGCCCCTGTATCTCGGTACCGACTGTCTGCCGGTGCCGCTGCACGAGGTGCAGCAGTGGTTGGCGGCCCAGATGGGCGTGCCGGTCGGCGGCGGTGACGATGAACGCGGCCCCAGTCGCGGCAACCGCCGCTGCAGCAATGCGCTGTTGCTGGCGACCGGCTATCGTTTCCAATACCCCACCTACAGGGAGGGTTACGGCGCGCAGCTCCTGTGCAATTCAGAGTAGCCAGGAAACCGCGAAGGGAACGGAAACCGCCGCCAGCAGTGTGCTGACCATTACCGCCAGCGCCGCCTTTTCCGGGTGCACGCCGAGGATGGCGGCGATGACTACCGTATTGCCTGCCATAGGGGTGGCCAGCATCAGCACGATCACCGCCAGGGTGTCGGCGGGCATGTGCAGCAGCGGCCCGAAGACCAGAATGCCGATGACCGGGTACAGCAGGTGTTTCCACCCGAGGGCGCAGGCCAGGAACGTCCAGTCGATTTCAAGCTTGCGGTAGGTCGCCAGGGTAATCCCGATCACCATCATGCCGAGCACGCTGTAGGCGCCCTTGAAGCTTTCCAGGCTGGAAGCCAGGGTCTGCCCGATGTCGATGCCGAACGTCTTGCACGCGATGCCGGCCAATGCCGCGTAGAGGATCGGCAGCCGGGCGATGCGCACCAGGCTCTGCCGGGTGTCCATGACGCCCCTGGCGGTAATGAAGTAGCCCAAGGTGAACTCGTACAGGTTGACGCCGATGATGATGAATACCGCCACGGCAACCTGGTGCGCATCGAACAGGGCGAAGACCAGCGGCAGGGCGAAATAGCCGGTATTGCCGGTGCCGCCGGCGAAACCGAACAGATTGGCGCGGCCATCGGGCCACAGCCGGCGACCCAGGCGATAGGCCAGCACGGCGGCAGTGGAGGCTGTCAGCAAGGCGCCCAGTGAATAGACGAAGTACGACCAGTTGGCCGGAGACTGGAGGATCGCCAGGAAGATCACGAACGGTGAGATGACGTAGACCAGCAGCGAGGCGATATCCCGGGGGTTGAGGCGCAGCATGCGGCCAGCGCCATACCCCAAGCCTGAGATGCCGATCAGAAATACGACGCGCGCGAATACCTCTACCAGCATGAATGCCCCTTTTGATACCACTCCGTGAATGTGGCGGCCCGCGCCTGGGATTGCGCGGCGCCAGCGGCGGCTCTGGTGAGCTTGATCCCGGCGATGATGACTCCTCAGCCACCAGAATGGCATCGGGGTGCTCTGCCGAAGGACGTGCCCCATTCCGCGCGGTCTCCGATGCGCTTCGTCCCTCGGCGCATGCTATGAAGCGGCAGCAGCCGCGACCTGGGCTTCGTATCTGGACAGCGTTGGACTAAGCGCGAGCCAGATAGCTCCGGCGTTGAAGCTGTGATGAGCTTGGTTGGAGCCATCAAGTACTCGAAAGGGGTGGCTCCTAATCCGCTTTACCCGCTTTCTTTGCCCGTTTCGCGGGTATCTCGCACTCTGGCTTGGTGAGGAAGGTGGCCTTGCTGTTGACCAGGCCCAGATCCTGAAGGGTGCGGCGGCCGAGGAGTACCGGGTAGTTCATGTTGTTGCGATTGCGCAGTGAAAACTGTTCGGTGTAGACCCTGTCGCCGATGCACAGCGGCAGCTTCACCACCGGCCGGCGGTCTTCGCCACCGGCGCCGCGGACGATGATATAGCGCTCCACTTCCAGGTCCATGCGCCGCTTGATCATCTTGCCGCTGTGCTGGTCTTCGAGCTCCAGGGTGAAGCGCACGCCGTGCTCGTCGGCATCGATGGTATAGATTTCGATGTCATCGGCGTGCATCGATGAGGTGAGGGCGCCGGTGTCCAGTTTCATTTTCACGATGGCGCCCAGGGGCATGACGATGCCCTTCTCGACCCACCCGTAGACGCGCTCGCCGGTAGTGGTCTCTTCCTTGGCATGGGCGGTGGCGGTCAACAGGCTCAGGGCGGACAGGCAACAAAACAGGTACTTGCTCAGCATGGTGGTCAGCGACTCGGTTGGGGTGGAAGAGTGATTTTACCGCGGGGCGGGCTCAGATCACCATGACGCCGTCCATCTCCACCAGCGCGCCCCTCGGCAGGGTGTTGATGCCGATGGCGGCCCGCGCCGGGTAGGGCTGCTTGAAGTGGCGGATCATGATGTCGTTGACGGCGGCGAAATGGCCGAGGTCGGTGAGGAAGATATTGAGCTTGACGATATCGCCGAGCTCGCCGCCGGCGGCGTCGCAGACCGCGGCGAGGTTGCGGAACACCTGCTCCACCTGGGGCTCGATGCCGCCGTCCACCAGCGCCATGGTGGCGGGGTCGAGGGGAATCTGTCCCGAGAGATAGACGGTATTGCCGACCTTGACGGCCTGGGAATAGGGGCCGATGGTGGCGGGGGCATGGTCGGTGTGGATCACGGCTTTGTTGGTCATGGGGTGTTGGTCATGGGCTGCTGGTCATGGGGTGTTGGTTGTGGCGCGGATCAGTTTCTGATCCGGGACACTTTCTGCACGGATTTCAAGGCGCGGATGCGGCGCATGATGTTGGCTAGGTGAATCCGGTTCTTCACCTTGAGCGCCAGGCTGACGATATTGGTGTGTGCGTCGCGTTCGTTGACACGGATCTGTTCGATGGTTGCGTTCTGCTCGGTGACCCGCGACGCGAGGATGGCGATGATGCCCCGCTCCGCCGCCACTTCCACCCTGACCTCGGTGAGGAATTCGCCGTCGACCGCGGGCGACCAGGTGAGGGGGATGCACTTTTCCGGGTTGAGGCGGATGTCGTTGAGGTTGTTGCAGCCCTCGATATGCACCACCAGGCCGCGGCCGGGGCTGATGTGGCCCATGATGGGGTCGCCGGGTATCGGGTGGCAGCAGCGGGCGTAGCTGAGCAACAGGCCCTCGGCGGAGTCGATCAGCACCGGCGAGTTGACGCCCCTGCTATCCGCCGGCTTGCGCTTGGTCTCCGGCACCAGCAGGTTGGCGACCGCGTAGGCGACGCGGCTGCCGAGGCCGATCTGCTGGAGGATGGTCTCGAAGGTCGGCGCGTTGGTTTCCTTGAGCAGCTTCTTGATCTGGGATTTGCGGATCTGCTTGTAGCTGGAGCCGAAGCTTTGCAGCGCGCGGTCGAGCAGGCGCTTGCCGAGGTCCACCGATTCCTCGTGCTGCTGGTTCTTGAGAAAATGGCGGATGGCGCTGCGCGCCTTGGCGGTGGTGACGAAGTTGAGCCAGGCGGGGTTTGGCTGGGCGCTCTTGGTGGTCACGATCTTGACCTTGTCGCCGCTCTCGAGACTCTGCGACAGCGGAGCCAGGTGGCCGTTGATCTGGCACGCCACGCAGCTGTTGCCCACCTGGGTGTGCACCGCGTAGGCGAAGTCCACCGCAGTGGCGCCGCTCGGCAGCTCGATGATCTGGCCCTTGGGGGTGAATACGTAGACTTCGTCGGGGAACAGGTCGGCCTTGACGTGCTCGATGAATTCGAGGGAGTTGCCCGCCTGGCGCTGCAGGTCGAGCAGACCCTTCACCCAGCGGTTGGCGCGGGCGTGGTTGCTTTCGTCCTGGCTGCCCGACTTGTACAGCCAGTGGGCGGCGATGCCGTAGTTGGCCATGGCGTCCATGTCCTCGGTGCGGATCTGGACCTCGATGGGCACTCCGTGCATGCCCACCAGCACCGTGTGCAGCGACTGGTAGCCGTTGGCCTTGGGAATGGCGATATAGTCCTTGAACTCGCCCGGCACCGGCTTGTAAAGATTGTGGATCACGCCGAGCACCCGGTAGCACTCGTCCACCGTCTCCACCACGATGCGGAAGGCGTAGACATCCATGATGTCCTTGAAGGACTTGTTCTTGGCCTTCATCTTCTGGTAGACGCTCCACAGGTGCTTCTCGCGGCCGGTCACCGTGGCGTGGATCTCTTCGACCTCGATCCGGGTCTCGATCATCGTCTTGATCTCGGCGACGATTTCCTTGCGATTGCCCCGGGTGGCGCGGATGGCCTCCCGCAGCCGCCGGTGGCGCAGCGGGTGGAGGGCGGCGAAGCCGAGGTCCTCGAACTCCACCCGGATATCGTTGAGGCCGAGACGCTGGGCCAGCGGCGCATAGATATCGAGGGTTTCGCGGGCGATGCGGCGGCGCTTCTCGGGCGCCAGCACCCCGAGGGTGCGCATGTTGTGGAGCCGGTCGGCGAGCTTGACCAGGACGATGCGGATATCCTTGGCCATCGCCAGGGTCATTTTCTGGAAACTCTCGGCCTGCTGCTCGGCCTTGGAGGAAAACTCGATCTCGGTGAGCTTGCTGACCGCGTCGACCATGGTCGACACCGTGCGGCCAAAGCGCCAGCTGAGCTGGGTCTTGGTCGCCGGGGTGTCCTCGATCACGTCGTGGAGCAGCGCCGCCATGAGGGTCTCGTGGTCCATATGCATATCCGCGAGGATATGGGCCACGGCGATGGGGTGGGTAATGTAGGGATCGCCGCTCCTGCGCTCCTGGCCTTTGTGGTACTTGTCGGCAAACTCGTAGGCGCGGACGACCTTTTTGACCTGGGAAGGCTCAAGATAGGAGGAAAGCTTGTGTTCCAGCGCTTCGATGGCTTGCAAGTTTTCCTCCCGCGGTATCAGGACTCGTCGAAGGACAAATTGTCACCGGAGAGGTCCGCAACCGGAGTCTGCAGCATCCTGAGATCCATGAAATCGTCGGTTTCGTCCTTTTCATCGAGGATCGAGGCGGTGATCAGGCCTTCCTCTATTTCCCGCAGGGCGACCACGGTGGGCTTGTCGTTTTCCCACTTGACCTTGGGCTCCTTGCCGCCGGTGGCAAGCTGGCGGGCGCGCTTGGAACTGACCATGACCAGTTCAAAACGGTTATCCACGTGATCGAGACAATCTTCTACGGTGATACGTGCCATGTTTCCTCTACCTGGTTAAACAGAAAAGCTGTGGCGCGGACGCCGGCGACGCGGGGCGATGCCGGCGGGACGTGCAGGACTGGACAGTGTACAAAAAAACGCCGGCTCAGGACAATAATTCGCGCAACAGGCCGCGATGGCGGTGCTGCTGCTTGTCGAGGGCCAGGCGGCGGCTGGTGACGATGGCCTTGAGGTCGGCGAGGGCGGTGGCGAACTGGTCGTTGACCACCAGGAAATCGGCTTCCCGGTAGTGCGACATCTCCAGGGTGGCTTCGGCGAGGCGGCGGGCGATCACCTCCGGCTCGTCCTGGCCGCGGTTGGTCAGCCGCTCCAGCAGTGTCCGCCGCGACGGCGGCAGGATGAATATCCCCAGGGTGTCGGGCAGCAGTAGCCGGACTTGCGAGGCGCCCTGCCAGTCGATCTCGAGGATGACGTCGGTGCCTCCGGCCAGTGTCTCTTCAACCCAACTGCGGGCGGTGCCGTAAAAATTGCCGAATACCCGGGCGTGTTCGAGGAAGGCGCCCTCGGCCAGCATCCGCTCGAAGGTGGGAACATCCACGAAATGGTAGTTGGCGCCGTCGATTTCGCCGGGGCGCCTGGCGCGGGTGGTGTGGGACACCGATACCTGGATCGCGTCCAGATCATCGATCAGCGCCTCGACCAGGCTGGTTTTGCCCGCCCCGGACGGTGCGGAGATGGTAAAGAGAGTACCCTTGGTGGTCATGCGCGCGGAGTTCCCCGTGATCCGTGTCTCGGTGTGCCATCCCCGCCCGACTGCCGTCGGGCGGATCAAAGAGGGGCATTATAAGAGCAATCCCGGGGCAGCGTCAGTGGCGGCGGATATCCCGGCAGAGCGGTCGCCCCGTGCCCGCCATTGGCTCGATACCCATAGGGTGCGCTGAAGAATGAAGCGCACCGGATAAATCCGCGCAACGCGGTCGGCCCTCCTCCGCACCTCCAATGGGAAAGCGCGAATATTCGCTATTGAGCGCCGCTCGCCGCTGGCCCGAGACCTATAGGGTGCGCTGAAGAATGAAGCGCACCGGGTAAATCCGCGCAACGCCGCCGGTGCGCCTCCTCCGTCGGCACACCCTATGGATCTGGCAATGGCTCTCGGCCTTGCGCCGCGGCCTAGCCGCGCGCCTTCCCCTTGGTATGCCGGGTCGCCGCGGCGCTGAGCGGATCATCCGGCCAGGGATGTCTGGGGTAGCGGCCGCGCAGGTCCTTGCGCACCTCGAAATAGGTGCTGGCCCAGAAGCTGGCCAGATCCCGGGTGACCTGCACCGGGCGCCGCGCCGGGGACAGCAGGTGGATCGTCACCGGCACCCGGCCCTGTACCAGCCGCGGGGTGTCGGTCTGGCCGAACAGTTCCTGCAGTTTCACCGCCAGCACCGGCTCGTCGCCACGGTAGTCGATGGCTATCCGCGAGCCGCTGGGCACGGTGATGTGGGTCGGCGCCAGCTCGTCGAGCTGCTGCCGGAGGGGCCAGTCGAGGCTGTCCAGCAAATACCTGCCGAGGGGCAGGCGATCCACCTGGTCGAGACGGGTGACGCCGTCGAGCCAGGGGCCGAGCCAGGCGTCGAGAGTGGCGAGCAACTCGGCGTCGGCCACCGGCGGCCAGGGCGCGCCGAGCACCCGGTGGAGCAGCGCGAGGCGCCCCCTGAGCTGGTCGTCTGCGCTCCAGGCGAGGCTGCCCCGCGCCCGCAGGGCGGCGAGCAGCGCGTCGCGCACTGCTTCCGGGGGAAGGCTGGCCAGGGGGCGGCGCTCCACGATCAGCGATCCCAGGGTGCGGACCTGTTCGCCGACCAGCTTGCCGGCGTCGGCGTTCCAGCGGATATCGCTGCGCCATTCGCGGCTGGCGGGAAACAGCTGGCCAAGACTGTCGGCGGCGAGTGCTGCGCCGTGGAAAATCCGCGCACCGCTGGCGTTGCCATCGAGTTCGACGGCGACCAGCCAATCGGCCCGGGCCAGTGGATGATCGACCGGCAACAGCGCCTGGCCGCCGCTGACCAGCTTGAAACGACCCTCGCCCTGGCCCTGGGCGACGCGGTCCGGGTAGGCGCTGGCGAGCAGCGCCGGCAGAGGCGACAGATCGGTGGTATCGAGGGCGCACGCCGCCCGCGCCGCCCACTGCCGGGCGGCGCGGAACCAGCGCCCGGTCTCCCCGGGGCCGTCGCGGCCTGGGCGCTGTTCGAGCGCCAGCCGGACATCCACCTCGCCGCCGAGACCTTCCTCGAGCCAGGCCACCAGCCAGCAGGCGAGCGGCAGGCAATTGCGGTGGGCGGCGCGGTCGAGCAGCAACGCCAGGCGGGGGTGGGTGGGCCAGCGGGCGCAGTGTCGGCCCCGGGTGGTGAGCGAGTTGTCGGCGCCGAGCAACCCGAGATCGCGCAACAGGCGGCGGGCGCTGGCGAGTGCGGGCGCGGGAGGTGTCGTTACCCAGCGCAACCGCGCCGGATCGGCGATGCCCCAGCGCGCCAGCTCGAAAGCGAGGCCAGCCAGATCGGCCTGAAGGATTTCCGGCTCGCCATGGGCCATCAGCGGCTGCTCCACCGGCCACAGCCGGTAGCAGTGCCCCTCCGCTTCCCGCCCGGCCCGGCCCCGGCGCTGGTCGGCGCTGGCGCGGTTGACCCGCCGGGTGTCGAGCCGGGTGAGGCCGCTGCGCGGCTGGAACAGCGGCCGCCGTTCCAGCCCGGTGTCGATCACCACCCGCACGCCGGGCACCGTCAGGCTCGATTCGGCCACCGCGGTGGACAGGATCACCCGCCGCGCACCGCGCTCGGAAAGGCGCAGTGCCGCCTGTTGCTGGGCGAGGCTGAGCTGGCCGTGGAGCGGGCGCAGCTCGACCTCGGCGGACAGGCTGTCCTCCAGTTGGCGATGGAGGCGGCGAATCTCCCGCTGGCCCGGCAGGAACACCAGCAGGTTGCCCGGATGGGCGGCGAGGGCTTCGCGAACCACCCGTGCCTGGTGGATCTCGGCCTGTTCCCGCGCCGGCGGCGGGCGATGGAGGGTGGTCACCGGCCAACTGCGCCCGGGGCAGTCGATCACTGGGGTGTCCTTGCCGAGCACCGCGAGCAGCGCATCGACATCGAGGGTGGCGGACATCACCAGCAGTTTCAGGTCGTCGCGCACGCTGTCCTGTACGTCCAGCGCCAGGGCGAGGCCGAGATCCGCCCCCAGGCTGCGCTCGTGGAACTCGTCGAAGATGATTCCGGCGATACCTTCGAGCAGCGGGTCATCCTGGATCATCCGGGTGAGGATGCCCTGGGTGACCACCTCGAGCCGGGTCTGTCTGCCCACCCGCTGTTCGCCCCGCACCCGGTAGCCTACGGTCTGGCCCGGCTGCTCGCCGAGCTGTTCCGCCATGTAGGTCGCCGCCAGCCGCGCGGCGACCCGGCGCGGTTCGAGCAGCAGCCAGCGGCCCTGTGCGGGAGACGTCGCGGCCAGCAGGGCCAGGGGTGCGCGGGTGGTTTTACCGGCGCCCGGCTGGGCTACCAGCAGGCAGCGGTTGGCGGTTGCCAGCGCCGCCTGGAGGGCGGGCAGCACGGCCTCGATGGGCAGGCCGGCGGGGCGTTGCGGTGGAGATGCGGGGGGATCGGAGGCTGTCATGGGCGGGATTATTCAGGATTTTATCCGCGCTCGACAGTACTTGCAGGGAATCGTGGTTCGATGCCGTCCCATAAGGTGCGCTGAAGCATGAAGCGCAGCGGAGATATACGCGAACTACCGCCGGTGCGGCTCCTCCGTCGGCACACCCTATGGAACGTGCCGATGCTCGCCATGGAGGCATGCCCGCCGTTCGGGATCCATAGGGTGCGCTGAGGAACGAAGCGCACCGCATAACCCCCGAAACACCGCCGGTGCGCCTCCGCCCTCGGCGCACCCTATGGGGGTGTCACTGTTCGCGATTGAGCGCCGCCCGCCGTCACTGGCTGTGCTTGCGATATGTCCGCAGCTGGCGGTTGAACGCCGCGGCGACCTTTTCCATGTCGTCGATGGCGTCGTTGCGCATTTTCGCAGCGTTGCTGGTGCCTTCGATACACTGGATATAGGCTTCGCTGGCTTTGACGAACGCCGAAATTTCCTGCTGGGCGCTGGCCATCTGCTCTTCGCTGGCGCTGCGCCCGTCTGGAATGGCGCTGGTGAAGGCCGGCCGGTCGCAGGCGGCGGCATGGCTGGCGCCTGCGAATATCAGGGTGGCCAGCAAGCCCGCGCTACACAGGTACTTGCCCAGGCACGATGACGATTTGGCGGTGGTGTCGTTGTGGCGTTGCATGGAATATCTCCTGATGGTCGTATATCGAAAGTGAGTAATGCTTGATTCGCGCCTCGTCCTCTGACGGCATCGATCCGGGCACTGCGGGCTGATGACGCCAACGGTCCAAGGGCCGGCGTCGCGCTACACAAACAGGCCGGTCCCATGCGTCGCCGGTCGGATTGAGACTCAAGTCTTCGCTGAGTAAAAAACCCAGCCGATTGGTGTTACATGGCTGTTATCGGCGGTAGCTGTTTGAACTTTAGCGGCCGGGGGACGGGGCCGCGGGACAGTGGCGCGGTGGGATGTGGGCGCGAACGGATGGCCGTGAATCAGGCCTTGCAGCTGAGGCGTGCCTCGCGGCGGGACTGGCCGTCGACGCCGTACAGCGGGTTGCCGGCGAGGTCGCGCAGCACGGCGAGCGCGCGCTGATTATGGTCGAGACGCTGCTGGATCAGCGCGCCGTTGAGAAGGTTGAGGTGATTGGCGCGCTGGGAGACGTCCTGGATCTGCAGCCACAAGGGCAGGCAGTCGAAAGCGCGGGCCGCCTGTTCGGCGCTGCCGCTGTCCTCGCCGTAGCCCAGTTTGACCAGGCCCAGGCGGCGCGAGGCCTCGAGCCTGGCGAGGGCGTCGAGCAGGTCCTGCTTGGCCGCGGCGGCGGCGGACAGGCCGGCGCCGTCGATCTCGGGCTGGAGCAGGAGATCCTGCTCGCCGCGCAGCAACGCGAGCAGCGATTCCAGCAACTGGTGCTGGCGGTCGAGCAGCCCGCCGAGACTCACCGGGCGCCGTCCTCGAGCATTGCGCGGACGCTGGCGATCAGACCGTCAGCGATTTTCCCGGCGTCGATCTCCAGGCGCCCTTCGGCGATGGCCTGGCGGATCTCGCCGATCCTGGCCTGGTCGATATCGTGGCTGGCGTCGCCGCCGGTGTGGCTCAGGCGAGTGACACTGGCAGGCCCCGCCGCCGATTGGGCGGAGTCCCCCTGAATCCTTGCGCTGTTCTTGCCTTGTTCCGCCTGCAGCGAGCGGGGCAAGGGTGTCGAGTTGTCGATCTTCAAGGGGTATCCCTCCTGATTCAGTCCTTACTGCTGTCTATCGGCAGGCTTTGCCCGGACTTTAGAGGTTTTCGCCAGGCGGGGCGAATGCTCTGCTCTGCGCTTCACTCGGCCACGCTCAACTGGCCCTGGCCGGTCACCACGGCGGTGAGGCTGGCGTTGGGGCCGAGCCTGACGCGCACTTTATCGCCGAGGGCGCCGGGTTCCATGGCCTCGCCCTCGCGGGCGACGCGAAAGCCCGGTCCCTGGGAGCTGATGGTGACTTTTTCGCCGCGCTTGATCAGCGTCGGCTGGTGCAGATTGTGGCGCAGCAGCGGGTTGCCCGCCGCCAGGCGGTGGCGGGCAACCTGGCCGATCGCCTCCGCGGGGTCGAGGATGGCGGTGGCGGGCAGGCGACTGAGATCGCCGCGGGTCGGCGTCAGCATCCCGGCGTCGACAATGGCGCCGGGCGCCAGGTCGCGGCCCAGGGTGAGGTACTCGCCGATCACGGTGACCTGGGCGGACAGATAGCGGGCGCCCTGGTCGTCGTCGCAACGCACGCCGACGGTGACGCGCCCCCAGGGCGGCTGGCTGTTGGGTGGCAGGAAGGGCTGCGGCGACAGGCAGGGCGGCAGCTGGGCGGCCGGCGGCTGGATGGCGACGTGTACCTCCTCGCCGAGCGGCCTGGCCTGCTGGTAAAGAAAGTCGTGCACGCTGTCCAGCAATAGCGTCTCCGGCGTATCGACGGGGTCCGCTGCCAGCGGGCCAGCCAGCAGGGCGGCGAGCATCAACAGCGCCGTCAGCGGCGCGCTGCGCGGTGCCGGGAGGGGCGAAATGACCGGATATGACATGGCGGATGGCGGCCCGGCGGTGGTGGACGGTGCCAGCATTCTAGCGCTCCCCGGTGATCGCCAAGAACGGAATTGGCTATCAAAAGGTGGCCTTTTCATGCCATTGCGCGGCGGGAGCTGTGTCTACACTGCAAAGCCGTAAATTTTCCGAATCGCCAGGACAGTGGGCCAGCCATGATCGACAAACTCAGCGAATCGTTGCGCTTTCAGCAGGAAGCGCTGAACCTGCGCCACGAACGCCAGCAGGTGCTGGCCGGCAATATCGCCAATGCCGATACCCCGAATTACAAGGCGCGCGATTTCAACTTCGCCGGCGAGCTGGCGAAAGTCATGGAGCAGGGGCGCCCCGGCGGATCGACGCTGGCGCTGACCACCACCTCCGCCCGCCATATCGGCGGCGGCATCGCCGCCGGCGCCGGGCCGCGGGAATTGCTCTACCGGGTGCCGGAACAGCCGAGCCTCGACGGCAACACTGTCGACATGGATCGCGAGCGGGTGCATTTCGCCGACAACTCGGTGCGCTACCAGACCAGCCTCGCCCTGATCAACGGGCAGATTCAGGGGCTCAAGACCGCCCTGCAGTCCGAATGACCGGGCACAGGCGCCAACGACTAATCAGGAGGGTCCATGTCGCTGTTTTCAATTTTTGATATCGCCGGGTCGGCGATGGCCGCCCAGTCGCAGCGGATGAATGTCACCGCCAGCAACCTCGCCAACGCCGACAGTGTCGCCGGCCCCGACGGCCAGCCCTACCGGGCCAAGCAGGTGATCTTCGAGACCGCTGTGCGCCAGGGCCGCGAAAGCGGCGGGGTGCGCGTCGCCGGCGTTGTCGAGGACCAGTCGCCGCTCAATCTCCAGTACCGGCCCGGGCACCCGCTGGCCGACGACCAGGGCTATGTGGCCATGCCCAACGTCGAGCCGGTGCACGAGATGGTCAACATGATTTCCGCCTCGCGCTCCTACCAGGCCAACGTCGAGGTCATGAACACCAGCAAGCAGCTGATGCTCAAGACCCTGACCATCGGCGAGGGCTGATCATGGCCACCAACGCCATCGACCCCAACGTCATCAGCGCCATGAACGGCGCCGCCGCCAGCCGCAAGAGCGAAAGCGACGACCTGCGCACCAACTTCATGACCCTGCTGATCGCCCAGCTCAAGAACCAGGACCCCCTCAATCCGATGGAAAACGCCGAGCTGACCTCCCAGCTGGCGCAGATCAATACCCTCAGCGGTATCGAAGCCCTCAACGAAACCCTCAGCGGTATCGCCGGCCAGATCGAGGCCGGGCAGGCGTTGCAGGCCACGGCGCTGATCGGCAAGGGGGTGATGGTGCCGGGCGACCGGATACTGGTCGGCGAGGAGGGCGTCACCACGCCGTTCGGGGTCGAGCTCGAAGCCGGCGCCCACCAGCTCAAGGCGACCATCATCGACGGCAGCGGCCAGCCGGTGCGCCATTTCGACCTGGGCCCGATGCAGGCCGGGGTCGAATCCTTTGTCTGGGATGGCACCCTCGACAACGGCGCTCTGGCGCCCACGGGCTCCTACCGGGTGGTGGTCGAGGCCCTGGACGTCGATGGCAAGGCCATGGCCAGCCAGGCGCTCAACTACGCAGTGGTCAATGCGGTGAGCACCGGCAACCCGCCGCTGCTCGATCTCGGCGGCGTATCCGCCCAGGTGCCGCTCCAGGACATCAGGCAGATCCTCTGATGGCAATCGCCAACAACCTTATCCCAACAGGATTACCAAGGAGACATAACCATGGGCTTTTCCCAGGCACTTAGCGGACTCAACGCCGCCGCCACCAATCTCGACGTGATCGGCAACAATATCGCCAACTCCCAGACGGTCGGCTTCAAGGGCTCGCGCACCCAGTTCGCCGATATCTACGCCAGCGCCCAGGCCGGGGTTACCCAGGCCGGCCTGGGCACCCAGGTCGCGGGGATCCTGCAGAACTTCGGTACCGGCACCCTGGAGAACACCGGCCGCCCCCTCGACCTCGCCATCAGCGGCTCCGGCTTCTTCCGCTTCGTCCAGAACGACCAGATCGTGTACTCGCGCAACGGCCAGCTGACCCTCAGCGGCGACGGCTACCTGACCAACGCCCAGGGCGCGCGCCTCACCGGCTACCCGGCGGGGGTGAGCAACGGCGGTGAGCCGGTGACGCTGCAGATCCCGGCCGATACCATGCAGCCACGGGCCACCAGCCAGATCGACGTTACCCTGAACCTGGATGCCAGGGAGCCGTCCTATACCAACAGCGCCACGGTATATGACTCCCAGGGAAATGCACACGACCTGACTATGGTGTTTACCAAAGACGACACCGTGGATAACACTTGGGAAGTGGAATTGTTCGTCGATGGCGCAACGGCTGGAACCAGTCCTCTGGAGTTTGACACCAACGGCCTGCCCGTCTCGGGTATGTCCACACTGGCCGCCAGCGTGACCGTTGGTACCAATGTCGAGCCGCTTACCTTCGACTTCAATATCAACAGCACCCAGTTCGGCAGCAACTCCCAGCTCGGCGCCCTCAACCAGAACGGCTACGCCGCGGGCGACCTGCTCGGCATCTATATCGACGACAAGGGCAATATCACCGGCAACTATTCCAACCTGAAATCCCAGGTGCTGGGCACCATCGCGCTCACCAACTTCACCAACCCCGAGGGCCTGCAGCCGATCGGCGACAACGCCTGGGTGGTGACCGGCAATTCCGGCGAGCCGCTCACCGGCCTGCCCGGCACCGGCCAGCTGGGCAGTATCGAAGGCGGTGCGCTGGAAGGCTCCAACGTCGACCTGACCCGCGAACTGGTCAACCTGATCATCGCCCAGCGCTTCTACCAGTCCAACGCCCAGACGGTGAAGGTCCAGGACGAAGTGATGCAAACCACCATCAACATGCGCTGACGGCTGAACCATGGACCGCATCATCTACACCGCCATGGGCGGCGCCAAGCAGACCCTCGACCGCCAGACAGTGGTGAGCAACAACCTCGCCAACGTCGCCACCAGTGGTTTTCGCGGCCAGCTGAGCGCGATGCGCTCGGTGCCGGTGGCCGGCGCCGGGCTGCTGGCCACGCGCACCTCGGTGGTCGCCACCACGCCGGGCGCGGATTTCACCCCCGGGCCGATGAGCGCCACCGGACGCGAGCTGGATGTCGCCCTCCAGGGCAACGGCTGGCTGGCGGTCCAGGATCTCGCCGGCGGTGAAGCCTATACCCGCCGCGGCGACCTGCAGATCGACAGCACCGGGATGCTGCTCAGCGGCGGCCGCCCGGTGCTCGGCGACGGCGGCCCGATCCTGGTGCCCCTCGGCGCCGAGGTGTTCATCGGCGACGACGGCACGCTGAGCGCCATCGGCGATGGTGAAAGCGCCGACGCCCTGGTCGAAATCGCCCGCCTCAAGCTGGTCGACCCCGGCGCCGAGGCCCTGCTGCGCGGCAACGACGGGCTGTTCCGGCTGGCGCCGGACGCCGACGGCGAGGCGCGCCAGCTCGGCCGGGATGAAGCCCTGCGGCTGGTGTCCGGCACCCTCGAAGGCAGTAACGTCAGCGCCGTCGAAGGCATGGTGGCGATGATCGACAACGCCCGCCAGTACGACCTCTCGAACAAGGTGATCGAATACGCCGACGACAACGCCCAGCGCGCCAACACACTCCTTTCACTGCAAGGCTAACCAAGGCCGAGCGAGGTATCCAAGCCATGATCAAATCCCTGTGGACCGCCAAAACCGGCCTCGAAGCCCAACAGGTGCAGATGGATGTCATCACCAACAACCTGGCCAACGTCAGCACCAACGGCTTCAAGTGCTCCCGCGCGGTGTTCGAAGACCTGTTGTACCAGAACATCCGCCAGCCCGGCGCCTGGGCCACCAACCAGACCAACCTGCCCTCCGGGCTGCAGGTCGGCACCGGGGTGCGCCCGGTGGCCACCGAGCGGCTGCACACCCAGGGCGGGCTGCAGCAAACCGGCAATTCCCGCGACCTGGCCATCGATGGCAGCGGCTTCTTCCAGGTGCTGATGCCGGACGGCAGCATTGCCTACACCCGCGACGGCAGCTTCCAGCTCGACCAGAACGGCCAGCTGGTCACCGCCGGCGGCTACCCGCTGGAGCCGGCCATCATCATTCCCGACAACGCCCTGTCGATCACTGTCAGCCAGGATGGCATCGTGTCGATAACCCAGCCGGGCAACAACCTGGCGGAGCAGGTCGGCCAGCTCACCCTGTCGACCTTCGTCAATCCCACCGGGCTCGAAAGCATGGGCCAGAACCTCTATATCGAGACCACGGCGTCGGGCCCCCGCAACGAGAACGTCCCCGGCATGAACGGCGCCGGACGGCTGTACCAGCACTATGTCGAAATCTCCAACGTCAACGTGGTGGAGGAGATGGTGAGCATGATCCAGACCCAGCGCGCCTATGAAATCAACAGCAAGGCGGTGCAGACCAGCGATGAAATGCTGGCCCGGCTGACCCAGCTCTGACGGCGGGCGGCAGCGATGATCCGCACCCTGTCCCGGCTATTGATCGGCCCGCTGTTGCTGGCGGTCGCCGGCTGTGCCGGCAAGCCCCTGCTGGCGCCGGCGGAGTCGCCCACGGTCGCCGTGGTCCACGAGTTGCCGGAGGTGGAGACCAACGGCTCGATCTACCAGCAGCGCCGGGGCTATATGCCGCTGTTCGAGGACCTGCGGCCGCGCCGGGTGGGAGATATCATCACCATCGTCCTCAACGAGCAGGTCAGCGCCAGCAAGAATTCATCGTCCAGCGCCAATCGTGCCGCCAGCGGCAGCCTGATCCTCGACCAGTTGCCCGACAAGCTCGACGATCTCGCCAAGCTCGGCTTCGATCTGAGCGGCGACCAGCAGTTCAGCGGCGGTGGCGGCTCGCGGGCCAACAACACCTTCACCGGCACCATCACCGTGTCGGTGCAGGACGTGATGGCCAATGGCAACCTGCGGGTGGCGGGCGAAAAGCAGATCGCCATCAACCACGGCACCGAGTACATCCGCTTTTCCGGCGTCGTCAACCCGCGCACCATCATGGGTCAGAATACCGTGCCCTCCTCCCAGGTGGCCGATGCCCGCATCCAGTACGTGGGCGACGGCTATGTCAGCGAGGCGCAGCGCATGGGCTGGCTGCAGCGCTTCTTCCTCAATGTTTCACCCTACTGACGGTCCCCTAGTGAGAAGTGCGATGACGATCCTGCGCTCCAGCCGACATCCCAAGGTTCACGGCGGCCTGTTCCGGGTGCTGGCCATCGGCCTGCTGGCCTGGCTGGCGTTCTCGGTGCCGCCGGCCCACAGCCAGCGGCTCGCCGAGCTGGCCGACTTCGCCGGCGTGCGCGACAACCAGCTGGTCGGTTACGGCCTGGTGGTGGGCCTCGACGGCACCGGCGACCAGACCATGCAGGCGCCCTTCACCGGCCAGGGGCTCACCAACATGCTTTCCCAGTTGGGGATCACCGTGCCGCCCGGCACCAATATGCAACTGCGCAATGTGGCGGCGGTGATGGTCACCGCCAACCTGCCGCCGTTTTCCCGCCCGGGCCAGCGCCTCGACGTGGTGGTATCGTCGATCGGCAACGCCCGCAGCCTGCGCGGCGGCACCCTGCTGATGGCGCCGCTCAAGGGCGCCGACGGCGAGGTCTACGCCATCGCCCAGGGCAACCTGCTGGTGGGCGGCGCCGGAGCCTCGGCCGGCGGCAGCAGTGTCCAGATCAACCAGCAGGCCGGTGGCCGCATCAGTGGCGGCGGCCTGGTGGAACGCGGTGTGCCGCTGACCGTCGGCAGCGCCGACGGCAGCCTCGACCTGCAACTGCGCGAGGCGGATTTCACCACCGCCCAGCGGGCGGCGACCGCCATCAACGGCGAATTCGGCTATCCCGTCGCCCAGGCCATCGATGGCCGGGTGATCCGCTTGTCCGGTCCGACCGACCAGGGCGCCCTGGTGCCCTTCATGGCACGGGTCGAAAACGTCGAGGTCAGGGCCCAGGAGCCGGCGGCCCGGGTGGTGATCAACTCGCGCACCGGCTCCGTGGTGCTCAACGGCCGGGTCACCCTGCTGCCCGCCGCGGTGGCCCATGGCAACCTGTCGATCATCATCGACACCGCCTACGGCGTCAGCCAGCCCGCGCCGTTCAGCGAGGGCCAGACGGTGGTCATTCCCGACAGCGACATCTCCATCGAACACCAGCAGGGCAGCCTGCAACTGGTCGAAGGGGCGCAGCTGGTCGATGTGGTCAATGCCCTCAATGCCCTCGGCGCGACCCCCAATGACCTGATGTCGATCCTCGAAGCGCTGAAGGCGGCCGGTTCCCTCCGCGCCGAGGTGGATATCCTGTGATCGGCGGCCTCGATAACCAGTTTGCCCTGGATGTGCAGGGCGTGCAGAGCCTCAAGCACAGCGTCAGCCGCGACCCGGAGGCCGGGCTGCGCGCCGCGGCCACCCAGTTCGAGGCGCTGTTCATGCAAATGATGCTGAAAAGCATGCGCGAGGCGTCGCCCCGCGCCGGCCTGCTCGACAGCCAGCAGAGCCGCTTCTACCAATCCCTGATGGACCAGCAGTGGGCCCAGCACCTGGCCGGCAGCGGCAGTGGCATCGGCCTTGCCGAACAGCTCATCGCCCAGCTCGAAGGGCAGCTGCCAGCGGCGCCGCCCATCGGCGCCGGCGTGCCGGGCGCCGGGGACGATCTCATCGCCGGCATCCCCCGCGGCGAGCCGGTCGATCTGCGGGGCCGTGAACGTCCCCTGCCGCCGCTCCCGCCGATGACAGCGGCAGACGAGGCCGCGATCGCCGTTGCCGTGCCGATCCCGGAGCGTCCGGCTCCGGTGGCCCCCCTGGCGGCGCTGGCGAGCGGCGAGGGCGGAGATGGTGCGTCGGGCTTTATGGCTCGCCTGCAGGCCCCGGCGGAGGCCGCCAGCCGCGCCACCGGCGTGCCCGCTGAACTGATCCTGGCCCAGGCGGCGCTCGAGACCGGCTGGGGCCGCTACCGTATCGCCGCCGCGGACGGCGGCGACAGCCACAATCTGTTTGGCATCAAGGCCGGCGCCGCCTGGCGGGGTGACACCACCGACGTCACCACCCATGAATATATCCGTGGCCGGCGCACCCGGGTGACCGAAACCTTCCGGGTCTACGACTCGGCGGAGGCGGCATTCACCGACTACGCGCAGCTGATCCGCGGCAATCCCCGTTATGCCGCGGTGCTCGGCGCGGCGAGCCCCGAGCAGGCCGCGCGAGCGCTGCAGGCGGGGGGCTACGCCACCGATCCGGCCTATGCCGACAAGCTCATTGCGGTGATGCAGCGGAGCCGAGGGTAAGGAAAGCCTTTGGAAGCCTGCTCGAGGTTTTTCTGGCGGGCAGTATCCATTGCATCAAGGTGTGCTGAGGCACGAAGCGCACCGGGATCGAGTCAGCCTCGGGTGCGTTGCCTTCGTCAATGCCCCCGATGGGGGCTTCAGGCGGTGCTTCTTGAGAGACTTTGAACCGATTCTTAGAGGCCCGCCAGGTATCAAGAAGCGCCGACGGCAGCCGATAAAGACAATGTGGACAGCAAATGGATAGCAACGGAACACTTCGATGAGCATGTTTTCGATTGGCCTCAGCGGTCTCAACACCGCGCAGATCGCCCTCAACACCACCAGCAACAACATCAGCAATGTCTATACGCCGGGGTACAACCGCGAGCTGGCCATTGTCGAGCAGAAGAATCATGGCGGCGTGGGGGTGATCGCCGTCCAGCGCCAGTTCGATTACTTCATCGCCTCCCAGCTCAACGGCTCGACCAGCACCCTGGCGGCCCTCGACAGCTACTATTCCCAGGTCAGCCAGATCGACAACCTGCTCGCCGACCAGGAGGTCGGGCTGGCGCCGCTGATGCAGAAATTCTTCGCCTCCCTGCAGGCGCTCGCCGCCACGCCGTCCGACCCCGCGGCGCGACAGGGGGTGATCGGCGCGGCCAACACCCTGACCGCCCAGTTCCGCTCCTTCGACAGCTACCTGCGCGACATGCAGGACGGCATCAACGGCCAGATCGGCGCCGAGGTCGCGCAGATCAACAACCGGCTGGAGCAGCTCGCCGAGCTCAACCGCGAGATTGTCGTCGCCGCGGCCAGCCAGGGCGAAGCGCCCAACAGCCTGCTCGACATGCGCGACCAGATCGTCGCCGAACTCAGCGAGCATCTCGACGTGCGGGTCAGTATCCAGGATGGCCTGACCTACAACATCGCCCTCAACAATGGCCAGCCCCTGGTTACCGGCACGCGCGCCTTCAGCCTGGAGGCGATGGCGTCGACGGCCGATCCCTCGCGCCTGGTGGTGGGCTACAACGATGGCGCCGGCAACCGCGTCGAACTGAACGACAAGGTCATCAAGGGTGGTGGGCTCGGTGGTCTGCTGCAGTTCCGCAGCGAAACGCTCGACAAGGTCCAGAACAGCATCGGCCTGATGGCGGTATCCCTGGCTGTGGGCTTCAATGACCAGCACCAACTCGGTATCGATCTCAACGGCGATTTCGGCGAACCTTTCTTCGCCATCGGCTCACCCAAGGTCTTCAGCGCTACCGGGAATGCCGGCACCGCGGTGATCAGCGCCGCATACGACGACATCGCCGGGCTTACGGGCGCCGATTACGATATCCGTGTTGTCGATGCCGCAACTGGTGAACTGGCGATTACCCGGCGCGATAGCGGCGAAACCTTTACAGGCACCCTCGATGGCAGTGGACAGCTGGCATTTGCCGGGGTGGAGCTCACCGTCGACGATCCGGCGCTGCTGGCAGATGGTGACAGCTTCCAGCTGCAGCCCACCCGGCTGGCCGCTGCCGAGATGGACAATCTGATCCACGATACCGGCAAGATCGCCGCCGCCGGGCCCGGCGGCGCCAGTGGCGACAACCGCAACGCCCTGGCGTTGCAGGACCTGCAGAATGCCAAGCTGGTGGGCGGCCGCGCCAGCCTCAACCAGAGCTATGCCTCGCTGGTCGGCGATGTCGGCATCCGCACCAATATCGTCGGCGTCAACCGCGCCGCCCAGGCCGGCTTCACCGCCCAGTTGCAGGTCGCGCAGCAGTCGCTGTCGGGCGTCAACCTCGACGAGGAGGCGGCCAACCTGATCCGCTACCAGCGCTACTACCAGGCCAACGCCAAGACCATCGAGGTCGCGTCGATCCTGCTCGACACCATTCTCGGCCTGCGCGCCTGAATCGTTTAAGCGGCTATCGTTTAAGTGACTATCGCTCAGGACATCATCGTTTAGGAGATCACCACCATGCGCATCAGTACGCTGACCATGTTCGACCAGAGCGTCTCGTCGCTGCATCGCCAGCAGAGCGCCTTTCTCAAGGTCGGCCAGCAGATCGCCTCCGGGCGGCGGGTGCTGAATCCCTCCGACGATCCCCAGGCGGCGTCCCTCGCGCTCGGGGTTTCCCAGTCGCTGGCGATGACCCAGCAGTACATGGACGCCCGGGTCAGCGCGCGCAACTCGCTGTCCCAGGAAGAAAGCATCCTCAACAGCATCAGTGGCGCCATCGCCAGCGCCAAGACGCTGGTGGTGCAGGCCGCCAACGGTACCCTGAGCGACGCCGACCGGTCGTCCGTCGCCACCGAGCTGCGCGGCATCCTCGAAACCGTTCTCGGCCAGGCCAATGCCACCGATGGCAATGGCCGCTATCTGTTCGGCGGTTACCAGGATTCGAGCCCGCCGTTCGAGCGCAACGCCAGTGGCGCGGTGTATCACGGCGACACCAATAACCGCGAGCTGCGCATCGACAGCTCGCGGCTGATGGGCGTGGCCGATAACGGCGTGGAGATCTTCCAAAGCGTCCACAGCAGTGCCGGCTACGTTGCCAGGGCTGATACTGATAATGCCGGCAGCGTCACCTTCATCGGCCCCTCGGTGATCGATGCCGGTGATCCGGACTACGGCAATAACTTCGAGATCACCTTTGCCGTCGATGGCGGAGGTAATATCAGCTACAGCATCGACGGTGGTCCCGACACAACTTACCAGCCCGGCCAGCCGATCACCTTTGGCGGCCTGTCGCTGAGCCTGGAGGGCGTGCCCGCGGATGGCGACAGCATCGCCGTCGGCCCGGCCGGCGAGATGGATCCCGACCTGTTCGCCACCTTGCAGAACATTATCGATGTGCTCGAATCCCCGGCCCAGACGGCTAGCGACAAGGCGCGGCTGCGCAACACCCTGAACACCTCGATGCGCGAACTCGACAACAGCCTCGACAACGTGCTCACCGTGCGCGCCTCCGTCGGAGCCAAGCTCAACGAGCTCGACGCCGTCGACGGTGTGGGCAGCAATCGCATCCTCAACTACCGGCAGACGCTCTCCGATCTGGTGGACCTCGACCTGGTCGAGGCGTTGTCCGAGTACAGCCTGCGCCAGGTGGGTTTGCAGGCCGCCCAGAAAACCTTCATCGGCCTCAGCGACCTGTCACTGTTCAAGCTGATCTGATCCGGCGCCGTTGACGCGCACCCGCGAGGACTGCCCGCATCCCACAGACTGGTTCCCTCGCTCCGTGTGGGAGCGAAGTTGTCGGCATGCAGGGAGAGCGGTGCGCTTCATTCTTCAGCACACCCTATGGCTCTCGAGCGAGCGGCGGGTGTACCTCGGGCGAGTATTGGCGCGCTCCATAGGGTGTGCCGACGGAGGAGGCGCACCGGCGATGTTTGG